>ERZ856578.144-NODE-144-length-135593-cov-6.595125_pt1 | contig 135593 bp, 96 predicted proteins | sample MGYA00514384_ERZ856578 | MGnify/ENA primary metagenome ERZ856578 (study PRJEB29103, sample SAMN06111958) | human gut metagenome | biome: human gut; feature: ankylosing spondylitis patient; material: healthy_person | host: Homo sapiens | place: China:Hangzhou... | reverse complement strand
AACTATTTATTTAAACTCCAAACAAAATCGATCATTTTTATTGCAGTAATTGCACATTCGTCTCCTTTATTACCCAGCTTACCACCGGCTCTATCTTCTGCCTGCTCCATTGTATTGGTGGTAATAAGTCCGTAAATAACTGGTATATCGCCTGTTGCATTTAATTGGGCAACTCCTTGGGTTACTCCCATACAAACATAATCAAAATGTGGGGTATCTCCTTTTATTACGCAACCAATTATTATAATTGCATCCACGTCGCAATTTTCCATCATTTGGTTAGCTCCGAAAGTAAGTTCAAAACTTCCGGGTACTGTTTTTACCAGAATATTTTCTGTTTTTGCACCATGTTTCTTTAATGTATTTACTGCACCATTCAACAATGCACCTGTAATTTTATCGTTCCATTCAGAAACAACAATACCAAATTTCATCTCTTCTGCATTAGGAACAGAATTGAAATCATAGTCTGATAAATTGTGATAAGCTGTAGCCATAATCATTATGAGTTAAAAATAAAGAGTGAAAAGCTACTGCGCTACAAGGCTACAGAGTACTTTTCACTCTTCACTATTGGTTGATACTTTATTTACTTTTTCAGAAGTTTAGCTTGCTCGATGTATTTATCGATATCCATTGCCTGATAAGACTGGAAATATTTATCCTTAATGGTTGTATATGCTTTGATCGCTTCTTCTATTTTTCCTTGTTTTACCAGGATTTCTCCAGCTTGCAACAGGTAAATAGGACTCAATGTATTACTATCTGCTTTGTCGGCAGCTTTCAATAAAGAAGAAGCTGCTTTGTCAAGCTGATCCAATTGTGCGTAGCAATTACCTGCGGCAGCAAGAACGGCAGGACCCACCATTTGATCTGTTCCGTCAAAATCATTCAGATATTTAATCGCCTCATCATATTTGCCCAGATGTGCATAGCAGATGCCTGCATAGGCTTTAGCCAAGTTGGCAGCTTTAGTTCCGCTGAAATCACTGGCTACTTTCAGAAAACCGGTGTAGCCGATACTGTCACCATTTAATGCTTGCTCGAAATTATCCTGTTCAAACAGTTCTTGACCTTTGAAAAGAGCAGCTTGTGCTTTTTCTTCACGAGGTTCGGCATAAAGGTGTTTGTACATGATGAAACCTGCTACGATAATAATCACGGCAACAACTCCGCCGATGATTGCTTTTTTGTTTTTAACAAGAAATGCTTCCGACTGTGTCAGTGCATCTTCCACATTCATTTGTTCATTGTGGTGCTTTTGTTCTGCCATTTTTATATGATTCTTTTTTGTTATTATTCTGACTTTGATATTTCGACTCGCAAAAGTAGTTTTTTTATATCTACAAACGAAATTTAGAGGCATCTTTTTTTGTTTTACACCCTAAAACCACGAAAATCTTTCTACTTTTGTAACCAACTTAATGCGTAAACATGATACTGAAACGTATATCCATACTGAATTATAAGAATCTGGAGCAGGTAGAACTGAATTTCTCTGCTAAGCTGAATTGCTTTTTTGGACTAAACGGAATGGGGAAAACAAACCTGCTGGATGCTGTTTATTTTCTTTCTTTCTGTAAGAGTGCCGGCAATCCGATTGATTCGCAAAACATACGGCATGAACAGGACTTTTTCGTAATACAGGGATTTTATGAGGCACCGGACGGTACGCCTGAGGAAATTTACTGTGGTATGAAGCGTCGTGCTAAAAAGCAGTTTAAACGTAATAAAAAGGAATATAGCCGTTTGTCCGATCATATTGGTTTTTTGCCTTTGGTGATGGTTTCGCCTGCTGATTCGGAACTTATTGCGGGAGGGAGTGATGAACGTCGCCGCTTTATGGATGTGGTTATCTCTCAATATGATAAGGAATATCTGGAAGCATTGATCCGTTATAATAAAGCATTGGCACAACGTAACACACTATTGAAAAGTGAGCTTCCGGTAGAAGAGGAATTGTTTCTGGTGTGGGAAGAAATGATGGCACAGGCTGGTGAGGTAGTGTATCGTAAGCGGGAAGAGTTTATCCGGGAGTTTATTCCGATTTTCCAGTCTTTTTATTCTTATATTTCGCAGGATAAGGAGAGGGTAGGATTGTCATACGATTCTCATGCGCGTGATGCCTCTTTGCTGGAAGTATTGAAAGAGAGCCGGGTACGTGATCGGATTATGGGATATTCTTTGCGTGGCATTCATAAAGATGAACTTAATATGTTATTGGGAGATTTTCCTATAAAAAGAGAAGGTTCTCAGGGACAGAATAAAACGTATCTTGTGGCATTGAAGCTGGCACAGTTTGATTTTTTGAAACGTACCGGTAGCACTGTTCCTCTGCTGCTGCTGGATGATATCTTTGATAAGTTGGATGCATCGCGCGTAGAGCAGATTGTAAAATTGGTGGCAGGCGACAGTTTTGGACAAATATTTATAACGGATACGAACCGGGAACATCTGGACCGCATATTATATAAAGTAGGCAGTGATTATAAAATGTTCCAGGTAGAGCAAGGTGAAATCAGTGAAATGAAAGACAGGGAAATATGAAAAGAAATAATGCCGAGCCAATCGGAAAACTGATTCAGCAGTTTCTCCGCCAGGAAAGTCTGGAGTCTCCTCTGAATGAACAACGGTTATTGGATGCCTGGCCACAGATATTGGGACCGGCAATCGCTTCTTATACAAAAGAGTTATACATTCGTAATCAAATACTTTATGTACATCTTACCTCTGCTGCACTCCGTCAGGAATTGATGATGGGGCGTGAATTATTAGTCCGTAATCTGAATCAAAAGGTGGGAGCTACGGTGATTACAAATATTATATTCAGATGAAAAGACCTGACTGAAAACGATAAATTAACAGCGCGTATCTTTTCTAAGCACTACTTCAAATTTAGTTCATACTATGTGACAGCGTTTTATTGAAACGCAAATGATCGTAGATTTTCGCAGATTAAATGGCTGCGCTATACTTGAGCGATGATATGCTTTGCGTGAATTTGTTCTCATCCGCGTTTCTATAAACCATTGTCTGGCGTACCTCCCCGTGCGGGAAGCACATCACCGCTCGGTGTTGTACTTTGGCTTTCTCAGGAAGGAACGTTCCTTTTCCCGGTGAGCAGTCTTGTTTTACATGTACATGTCGTGCTGTCCCACATGCACATGTTGTACTGTCCCACATGTGCATGTCGTACTGCTTTACATGTACATCTAAAACAATGTTACACACCGAGACCTCCTACGAAACTCTATAAGACAGGACTTTATTGATACGGTGTAAGAACCTGATGGTAACAGCAGAGGTTATTAAGCTCAATGCTGATTGGGCTAAAATAGAATTTCAACTACTGATTAGCATAAAGAATATATCTTTGATAAAAGTTGATTAATAAAAGTGCTTCATCGTGCTACTTTGGCTGTTACCGTCTTATTATTATTAAGATATGCATTTACTATCAAAACCTGCTTTTCATGTATCGGAATTTCTATGGAGTTCTGATTTACGTTTATATCTTTTATTTTTTGTCCTGATAGATCTGTAATGATTATCCTCTCTATTAATATCCGGGATTCTATCCGTACATAATTTCCTTCAATAAAAATTGAAGCATTTGAAGAACTTGTTTCAGAAAGGATACCGGTAGGAGGGGATACTTCTTCCACATACGGCTCTCCGATAGGCATTATTTCATAAAGAACCGGTATATTGTCTTTATTCCAACTAATCTTTAGTTGCGAGATATTCTTTAAATCGGAGACAGGAACGGAAGTACAGGGAGCATCCAGCTCTCCTTTGGCAATCCATTTCCCATTGGCATATATCATTATGGTAGGCTTAGCGCTTGCGGACGTGAACATGCTGTTATGAAAGATTTGAATTTCATTTATTGCAATGTTCTCAATAAAACGATAGATAATATGCCCTTCTCCTTTACCTTTATAACCCGACGAAAGGCTACGGTCGTCCAATAAAGCCACCGGGTTTCCTTCATTGTCTTCCGCGACAGGAGTGATACGGGCACCTGTCACTTCAAATTCTGCTAATTGGAACCAGTCTCCTCCTCCCACAGATTGCAAATACAAGCGAACGTATCTGGCAAACCGGCCATTGGCATTGCAGGTATATAGCTTATCTGAAATATCCGAAGAAGTGAATGTACTTATAGTTGTCCAGCTTTGTGTATCATCAGAGAACTGAATCTGTGCTTCTCCTGTAGGTGTATCTCCTTCGGCAAAATGCAGGGTGATCTGATAACGGGCTGCGGACGAACCAAAGTCCAGTTGGATATATTCACCTGCCTTTTGTGCTTTGTCACTCCAGAATTTTGTGGCGTAATTTCCGTCTATTACATTCTTTATATTGTATGTTTGGTAAGTTCCCATATTCGTTGTTACGTTTATAGGAATTGAACTTTCTGACGCTGGTATTCTGAATGAGATTTCATTTATTGGAATAGCATGTGTGGATTTACTTTTGTTTTTGATACGGAAATAGGCCATTTCCTGAGCAATGCTATGGTCCGGTATAAAAGTACTCCACTCTTTTCCATTCATAGAATACTCTGTAGATAGCGTACTCGTAAGATTTGTGGGTAGAAACTCGACTGCCACTTCTTTGATTGCATTAAAATAGATGCCTACGTATTCTTCCGGTTTTAATGTAACAGTGTTCAGACCGGATAATAATGTCATGTCATTCGTTTCAATGGATACCCCCGATAAATTGTAGATATTGGTGATAATTTCCATCTCGCGTGATCTGTCCGGAAGTTGCGGAGCATAATCCTTTATTTTGTCAGCCAGGAAATCTACAAACGGGTCCAGATATTTGGGAGTTGGCTGAACCTCTTTAAACACCTCGTATGTGCTGGTACCTTTACCTTCAAACACACTCAACAGAAAGGCAGAATCATTGTGTATCTTTTGTGCTTTTGCCTGAACTTCAGCAAAGTCTGTCCATGCAGAAAGCCCTGCATCGTTTTTCATAAAACTGATTGACTTAACAACAATATCTGTCATTGATTCCACCTTGGCAAGCCAGCTTTTTATATCTTCATAAAACAGGTTGTACTCCTGGTTTTCACTCTCTTTTAATGATTCTAATAATTTGCAGGCAGCATTCGCTTTTTTCATCTCGTTTATTAGTTCCGTCGCGTCAGGTACATTGCCTTTGGAATAAGATGATTGAAAGGCAGTATAAAGAGGTGCGAACTTTTCACCTTCCGGTGTTCGCGTATCATGAGTGGTATATGCGCTTACTATATTAATAAAGGTTTTAAGTGCATCTTGCAGTTCCGGTTCTTTCACTATAGAAGCAAGTGAAGCTTCCCAATTATCGGATTCGTTGAACTTTGAAGGATTCCATGAGTAATCTGCTGCACCGAATAAGGCTATTTTAGAGGCTTGTCCCTGATTCATGGGGTTTAATATCAGTCCTTGCAGAGAAGAAACCGGGCTTTTATCCTCTATACTCCAGCGTGCAGTGAGTCCGTGCATATAAAGAAATTCGTCATAATCATCGTTTACCGGATTGTTCCACCACATGACAGGGTTGCGTCCTATCAGATCTGCCATCCGATCGCAAGCACTGCCCCGGATATTAGAAAAGCAGTCATAACCGGTGAAGGCTACCACCACATCTTTATGTATGTTTTTGAAGGCCGAAAGTGTTCCGGTACCGTAATTCAATGCATATTGGGTAGGAACAAATAATAAAGGCCCCACTTTGTCATCTTCAGTGACTCCGGTTTTGTTGAACTTCTCATATAGTTTTGTCTGAGTCTTGTCTGCCAATTCCGATTGATTGTACGGATGGCCGTTCATGTCATCGATAGATACGCCAAAGTGCCGTATTCCTAACTTATACAAAGCATCAAATTTGTGTATAATGTCTTCGATTCCAGGATCTAAATTACTGAAATTTATACCTCCACCTTCCAGAGCCGGATGAATAGACCATACGAAATCTACATTACAGGCTTTGGCTTTAGCAGCCAGGCTGCGTAAATCGTCTTGTGTGATCAATCCCATATAGCGTTGCTGATCTGTTAGAGTCGACGGATAGTCTTCCCGCCATTTTCCTGCATGATAAGGATCTGCTTTAGGACCATAGACAAACATATTCATTTTATATCGTTTACAGTAATCCAACAGGCTAAGTCTACTTTCCACACTATAGGGATGTCCGTAGAAGCCTTCAACGATACCCCGGTATTGGGTATGGGCATAATCCTCAAAAGTGGCGGTTGATAAGTGGTTATTATCAGCTTGTTCCAGTATTTGTTCCAATGTGGCCAGTCCATAATAGGCCGATCCGCTGTTATCACCTAAAATGAGTATATCGCCCTTGTTATGGTTTTTATTTATCTGTAACAGATAGGGGTCGAATTTATTGGATGTAACGGTGAAAACATCTTTAGAGAGTGAATGGTCGGATGTATAATTGTCTGCGATTCCTTTAGAGCCATTGATTCCTATAAGAATATTTGTTTTGTCATCAGTAAATACATCACTGATGGTAAAATTGATCCCGGCATTGGTCAGAACCTCCTGAATGCGATTACTGATCATTTCATTTATTCCGGGTTCCTTAATAAGATTTACTTCCCGGGTCATTTCTATACTATTGCCATTCATGGTTGTTTTTTGAGGAATGGGATAGATACTATACGTTTGTGACCTGAGTGTAACACAGCATAATAATAGAGTAAATAAAAGGATGTTCTTCATGGTACGGGTTATTTTTAAGAAAAGGTAATCTTTAATAATAGACGGTTGGAGAATAAGTCAAACTATCCCTCGCCTTTTAGTAAAGCAGATAAGATAAGAATGTCCCTAGTGAAAAATATAATATCTTCGGTGTACACTCTCATCAGACAAAAGTGTACACTCTTTTGGGCTATACCTTAAATTTATCTACCTTTGCATCACTAAAAATGATAAAAGGATGATAGTTTGCATTGCCGAAAAGCCCTCAGTGGCACGTGATATAGCTGATATTTTAGGTGCTAAAGAACGGAAAGACGGATACATAGAAGGAAACGGATATCAGGTGACATGGACCTTTGGCCATCTTTGTACACTGAAAGAACCACATGAATATACGCCTAACTGGAAATCATGGAGTCTGGGTAGTCTTCCGATGATCCCCCCCCGTTTTGGAATAAAACTGATAAGTAATCCTACCTATGAAAAGCAGTTTCGTACAGTTGAATGGCTGATGCAAAGCGCAGATGAAATCATAAATTGTGGTGATGCCGGGCAAGAAGGAGAACTTATTCAGCGTTGGGTGATGCAAAAAGCCGGAGCCCGTTGTCCGGTGAAGCGTCTTTGGATTTCCTCGTTGACGGAGGAGGCCATAAAGGAGGGATTTGCTAAATTAAAGGATCAGGCAGAGTTTCAGTCGCTCTATGAAGCCGGAATGTCCCGTGCTATAGGCGATTGGCTTCTGGGCATGAATGCTACCCGCCTGTACACGATCAAGTATGGTCAGAACAAGCAAGTATTATCTATAGGACGCGTACAGACACCTACATTGGCATTGATTGTGAATCGTCAATTGGAGATCGAGAACTTCCAGCCTAAACAGTATTGGGAACTGAAAACAACCTATCGGGATACTGTTTTTTCGGCTCTTATCCGGAAAAGTGATGAAGAACTGGTTGCAGAAGAAGAAAAATCAGGAGGGAAAGTAAAGCGGACAGAGAATCCGGGCATTGATCCCATTGCCAGTCGTGAAGAGGGGGAAGCCTTGGTAGAACGTATTAAGAATCTGCCTTTCACAGTGACCTCCGTAGTCAAAAAAGATGGGAAAGAGTATGCTCCCCGTCTTTTCGACCTGACCTCGTTGCAGGTAGAATGTAACAAGAAATTCGCTTATTCGGCTGACGAAACATTGAAACTGATTCAATCACTTTATGAGAAGAAAGTGACCACCTATCCGCGTGTAGACACTACTTTTTTGAGTGATGATATTTATCCGAAGTGTCCTAATATTCTAAAAGGGCTTCGTGACTATGAGTTACTGACCGCTCCTTTGGCCGGTGTTACTTTACCCAAATCTAAAAAGGTGTTTGATAGCTCGAAAGTGACCGATCACCATGCTATTATCCCGACCGGAGTACCTCCACAGAACCTGACGGATATGGAACGCCGGGTGTTCGATCTGATTGCTCGTCGGTTTATTGCCGTGTTTTATCCCGATTGTAAAATATCTACTACCACCGTAATGGGTGAAGTAGACGGAATTGAATTTAAGGTAACCGGTAAACAGATTCTGGAACCTGGATGGCGGGTTGTTTTTGCCAAAGATGTGAAAGACCCTACCGAAGAGAAAGAAGGAGAAGAGGAGAATGTACTTCCAGCTTTTGTAAAAGGTGAGAATGGTCCTCATATTCCTGATTTGAATGAGAAATGGACTCAACCCCCTCGTCCTTACACCGAGGCTACTCTGCTTCGTGCCATGGAGACGGCTGGTAAATTAGTCGATAACGACGAACTTCGGGATGTATTGAAAGAAAATGGTATCGGGCGTCCGTCTACCCGTGCTGCCATCATTGAGACATTGTTCAAACGTAACTATATCCGTAAAGAGAAGAAGAATCTGATAGCTACGCCTACAGGTGTGGAATTGATACAGATTATTCATGAGGAACTTCTCAAATCGGCTGAACTAACCGGAATCTGGGAGAAGAAACTTCGTGAGATAGAAAAAAAAACTTATGATGCCCGTCAGTTTCTGGAGGAACTGAAACAGATGGTTTCGGAGATTGTGACGAGTGTGCTGTCTGACAATACCAATCGGCGTATTACCATTCAGGAAGCAGTCCAGATAGAGGAGGCGGGCAAAAAGAAAGAGCCAAAGAAAAGAGAACGTAAGCCTGCTGCTGCTAAAGAAAAGAAACCGAAAGTGGCTTCAAATACCGGGGTATCATCCGTACAGCAACCACCCGTAGTGTCTATAGATGTTCCTTCAACTCCGGCAGTCACTCCCGGTAATGTTGCAAACAATGATTCTTTGATCGGTCAGCCTTGTCCTCTTTGTGGCAAAGGAACAATAATAAAAGGTAAGACAGCTTACGGATGTTCTGAATGGAAGAATGGATGTGGATATAGGGTAGTGATTAAGGAATAGTGATGAGTGATTAGTGATAAGTGATAAGTGAGTAGCGGCGGTGCTATATACCGCATGGTACTAATCGCTAATCACTAATCACTCATCACTAATACAATATTTCTCCCTTTATTCTGTTTATATATAATGTCTATGTACCGTAAACTCATCTATATACTTGCCCTTTTCTTGCTTGCTTCCTGTGGAGCAGGGCGTAGCTTGAAGAAAGCCGAGCAGAGTTATGCCCGTGGCGAATATTTTGATGCAGCTAAATATTATCGGAAAGCTTATGCCGGTACTCCTCCCAAGCAGCGAAAGCTCCGGGGTGAGATCGCTTATAAGATGGCAGGCTGTTATCGTTTGATAAACTATAATGTCCGGGCAAAAGGGGCTTATATGAATGCAATCCGTTATCATTATCCGGATTCAGTTACTTTCTTTTATCTGGCTGAGAGTCAGCGTAAAAATGGAGAATATAAACCTGCTGTCTCTTCTTATGAAACTTATCTTCAATATCAGCCCAATGACACATTGGCGTTGAATGGACTTTTTTCTTGCCAACAGGCACAAGAGTGGAAAGAGCATCCTACGCGGCATATCGTAAAGAGGGAACCCATCTTTTTCTCCCGGCGTAGTGACTATTCTCCCATGTATGCGGGTGAAGATGCCGATATTGTCTATTTTACTTCTACCCGAAACGAAGCAAAGGGAAATGATTTGAACGGAATCACCGGCATGAAAAGCGCAGATATATTCTATTCTAAACGAGATGAAAAAAAGAACTGGCAAAAGCCGGAACCGTTGGAATCAGAAGTAAACAGTGAATTTGAAGACGGTGCCTGCTCCTTCTCTGCAGATGGTAAAACCATGTATCTTACTCGTTGCCGCACATCGCCAGAGGCACCGGTATATGCTGAGATATATGCCTCTTCACGAACCGGAGCCAATTGGGGAACACCCACTAAGTGTGCTATTCTGAATGATTCGCTCTCTTCTGTGGCTCATCCTGCTATGTCTCCGCAGGGAGATTTTCTTTATTTTGTTTCTGATATGCCGGGAGGATACGGCGGACTCGATTTGTGGCGGATCAATGTAGTTAAGGACGGTTTCGGGTATGTAGACAATTTGGGACCTGATATTAATACAGCGGGTGACGAGATGTTTCCTACGTTTGGCCCTAAAGGAGAGTTGTATTTCTCTTCTAATGGTCATCCCGGTATGGGAGGACTTGATATTTTCCGTGCCGATCTGGATTCTGTATCTGGTAGGTGGAAAGTAGAAAATATGCGTTTCCCGGTTAATTCCATGGGAGATGATTTTGGTATGACCTTTGAACCGGGACGTCAGCGGGGCTTTTTCTCTTCCAATCGTGGAGATGCCCGTGGTTGGGATCATATCTATAGTTTTGAGCTCCCTGAAGTTAATCATACTCTCACCGGCTGGGTGTATGACAAGGAGGGGGATGCATTGCCCGAAGCAGTAGTTACATTGGTGGGTGACGATGGTACGTATCTGAAAATAGATGTGAAGAAAAACGGTTCGTTTGTCCAACGTCTTAATCCGGGACAACGCTATGTAATGTTAGCTTCTTGTCGTGGATACTTGAATGGCAAACAGGAACTTATCACAGATACTGCTCAGGTAGACCGCAACTATGAAGTTGAATTTCCATTGGCTTCTATTACCCGTCCGGTACTTATCGAAAATATCTTTTATGAATTTGACCGTGCCGACCTTACTCCTGCATCGGCAACTGCACTTGATGAACTGATTCGTCTGCTGAATGATAATCCGAATGTGACTATTGAATTGGCAGCTCACTGTGATTATAAAGGAAATGATGCTTATAACGAACGCCTTTCTCAGCGTCGGGCGGAGTCTGTTGTCCGTTATTTAATTAAGGGAGGAATTTCTACAGACCGACTTACTGCGAAAGGATATGGAGAGAGCAAGCCGAAAGTAGTGAATAAATCAGTATTGAAATCGGCTCCTTTCCTTAAAGAAGGTAATGTGCTGACAGAGGAATTCATAAAGACTCTTACTCCGGAGCAGCAGGAAATTTGTAATGCTATCAATCGCCGTACCGAATTCCAGGTATTGCGTACTACCTACGGGTTGTATAAATAAACCTGTCTTTTGATAAACCAGTTCTTCTTATTGATTGTTCTTATTGAAGAAGTAGATATAAGATTGAGTTCACCACAGAGGACACAGAGTTTTATTTATCTGATGAAACGCAGATTAAAAGGCTGTAGTTCTTTATCATACATTTGTTTCCCTTTGCGAAAATCTGCGTTCATCCGCGTTTCAATAAAGACTTAAAACTCTGTGAAACTCTGTGTTACTCTGTGGTGAAACATATCCGACTTATGTTAGAAATAAACTTTTTAATAAGATAATAATGATGAAAGTAACAAAGAAAATGGTTGCCTTGACGGCACTTGTTGCTGCGTTCTCAATAGGAATGCAGAAGTCCGAAGCTTGTACCCGTGCTGTATACATTGGCCCGGAAAATATGGTTGTGACCGGACGAACAATGGATTGGAAGGAGGATATAATGTCCAATCTTTATCTGTTTCCTCGTGGCATTAAGCGGGTGAGCTATGATAGGGGAGAGGCCTTGAATTGGACTTCCAAATATGGAAGTATTGTCGCCTCCGCCTATGATATGGGTGCCTGTGATGGAATGAATGAGAAGGGGCTTGTAGCCAGCTTGTTATTTTTGCCGGAATCTAACTACATTCGCCCGAATGATACCCGTCCGGCAATGGGAATTGCCATCTGGACACAATATGTACTTGATAACTTTGCTACTGTACGTGAAGCCGTGGAAGAGTTAAAGAAAGAAACCTTCCGTATTGACGCACCTAATCTGCCCAATGGTTCAGCTTCTACTTTGCATATGGCTATTACGGATGAAACCGGAAATAGCGCTGTGCTGGAATATATTGATGGGAATCTTATCATTCACGAAGGTAAAGAATATCAGGTGATGACGAATTCTCCACGTTATGATCTTCAGTTAGCTGTCAATGATTACTGGAAAGAAGTGGGTGGGTTGCAGATGTTACCCGGTACAAACCGTTCGAGTGATCGTTTTGTACGTGCCTCATTCTATGTGCATGCCATTCCTCAAACAGCTGATCCGAAAATTGCCGTTCCCAGTGTATTAAGCATAATGAGAAATGTATCTGTTCCTTTTGGTATTTCTACTCCGGATAAACCTCATATTTCTTCCACCCGCTGGCGTTCTGTATCCGATCAGAAAGATAAAGTATATTACTTTGAATCAACCTTGACTCCCAATCTTTTCTGGGTAGACTTGAAGAAAGTAGATTTTAGTCCGAAAGCAAGTGTGAAGAAATTGTCATTGACCAATGGAGAGATTTATGCAGGAGATGCTTATAAAGATTTCCAGAATGGTAAGTCATTTACGTTCCTGTTCAGATTGCCGTGAGAAATAGTGATTAGCGAATAGTGATAAGTGATTAATGGCTGCGCTATATTCCGCATGGTACTAATCACTTATCACTATTCGCTAATCACTATTTCCCATATTCCTTATAAAACTCCACCACTGCTTCAATACCTTTTCTAAAGATATCCAGTGAGAAGTTTTCATTGGGAGAATGAATAGCATCCGATTCCAGTCCGAATCCCATCAGTACTGTTTTGATGCCAAGCACTTGTTCAAATGTAGAGATAATGGGGATACTTCCTCCGCGGCGTACTGCAAGTGGTTTTTTCCCAAATGCGATTTCAAATCCTTTTTCGGCAGCCTTATAAGCAGGGAGAGAGATGGGACATACGTATCCCTGTCCGCCATGCATGGGAGTTACTTTCACCTGAACGGTATCCGGAGCGGTAGCACGGATGTAATTGGCAAATAGTTCTGATATTTTATGATGATCCTGGTGTGGAACCAGTCGGCAGGATACTTTGGCAAATGCTTTTGAAGGAAGAACGGTTTTCGAACCTTCTCCTGTATAACCTCCCCATATACCACAAACATCGAATGAAGGACGACAACTGTTGCGTTCCAACGTGCTGTATCCTTTTTCACCGGATAATTCTTTTACGCCGATAGCTGCTTTATATTTTTCTTCATCAAATGGAATATGTGCAATCATTTCCCGTTCGGCTTGAGGTACCTCTTCCACATCATCATAGAAACCTGGAATTGTGATACGTCCGTCGGCATCTATCACTTTACTGATCATGCCACAAAGCACATTGACAGGGTTGGCTACCGCACCCCCAAAGTGTCCGGAATGGAGGTCACGATTGGGGCCTGTTACCTCTATTTCCCAGTAAGCAAGACCTCTTAATCCGGTAGTAAGTGAAGGCAGATCAGCTCCTAACATGCTGGTATCGGATACCAATATGACATCTGCTTTTAATAGCTCCTTATGCTCTTCACAGAATGCTTCAAGGCTTGGTGAACCAATCTCTTCTTCCCCTTCGAAAATGAATTTTACATTCGTTTTCAATAACTCATTTTTGACCAGATATTCGAAGGCTTTTACCTGAATGAATGCTTGTCCTTTGTCATCGTCCGCACCTCGTGCCCAGATGTGACCGTCACGTATTTCCGGTTCAAAGGGAGCACTCTTCCAAAGCTCCAGTGGCTCAGCAGGCATTACGTCGTAGTGCGCATACACAAGTACTGTTTTGGCATTCGGATCTACAATTTTCTGTCCGAATACCATTGGATTTCCTTTTGAAGGCATAACGATAGCTTCGTCTGCCCCGGCTTCCAGCAATAGTTGACTCCAGCGTTGTGCACAGGCCAACATATCATCATGATGTTCCGGCAAAGCGCTGATACTTGGGATACGGATGAGGCTGAACAAATCTTCCATCATTTTCGATTCATTAGCCGCAATATAGTCTTTAATATAACTCATATGAATAAGAAGTTAGAATTTAGTAGTTAGTAGATAGAATAAGAAGTTGGAATTTAGTAGTTAGTAGATAGAATCTATGCAGCATGTATGTGTTGATATGCCCGAAAGGATTCCAGCTACTGACTACTAACTGCTGACTGCTAAACTATAGCTGTGTCATTCTATCCAGTAAATAATAGTCGAGTATTGTCATAGCAGCCATTGCTTCTACGATAGGTACTGCACGGGGCAATACACAAGGATCATGGCGTCCGCGTGCCTTTAAAGTAGTATCGATACCGTCTATATTCACGGTTTCCTGCTGCATCAATACTGTAGCTACCGGTTTGAACGCAACGCGGAAGAAGATATCCTGTCCGTTACTGATACCACCCTGGATACCTCCCGAATGGTTCGTACGTGTCTCAATACGTCCGTTGTTATTGTAAAACACATCATTCTGTTCCGAACCTTTTTGCTTTAGGCCTTTAAATCCATCACCGTACTCAAAAGCTTTGGCAGCATTGATACTCAGCATGGCGTTTCCAAGTGCAGCATGTAGCTTTCCGAATACCGGTTGCCCCAATCCGATGGGACAGCCCTTGATTACACAAGTCAATACTCCGCCAATGGTATCACCTTCTCCCTTTATCTTGTATATAAGGTCTTGCATCTCTTTTGCCTTTTCCGGGTCAGGACAACGTACGGGATTACTTTCAATCAGATCCAGATCATAATCAGTATAATTTCCTTCCAGCTTGATGGAGCCCACTTGTGATGTATAAGCTGTGATATGAATGCCCAATTGCTTTAGTGCTAATTTAGCTAATGCACCTGCAACAACACGTGAAATAGTTTCTCGTGCAGAAGATCGTCCGCCACCACGATGATCGCGAATGCCATATTTAACTTTATAGGTATAATCGGCATGCGATGGACGATATACATACTCCAAATTATTGTAATCGTTGGAATGCTGATTCTGATTCCATACAATAAATCCGATAGGGCAACCGGTAGATTTTCCTTCGAAGATTCCTGAAAGAAACTCTACTTTATCTTCTTCTTTGCGTGAGGTGGTAATGGCCGATTGTCCCGGACGACGACGACTGAGCTCTTTTTGAACGAACTCTTCGTCAATCCTGATACCTGCCGGAAAGCCGTCAATAACGCCTCCGATGCCTTTCCCGTGAGATTCTCCAAAGCTGGTGAGTCTGAATATGTTTCCGAATGAATTGAACATGATGTTGTGTAATTTAAGAGATTGTATATTGCAAATATAACAATTTATCTAACACTATAGTTGATAACTTTACTTTTATTTATCGCTGTTTCGATATTGTTGAGGGCTCATACCGGTAAGGCGCTTAAAATATTTTCCAAAGAAAGACACATTAGGGAAGTTCAGGGAGTCTGAAATTTCATGTATGGGTATATTGGTTGATTTTAGTTGTGCTTTGGCATCTACTATTACAACCTCTGATATAATATCCATGACAGTCTTTCCGGTAACATGTTTTACAGTGTTACTCAGATGAGTAGGTGTTATATTCATCTGCTTTGCATAATATAAGATATTTCTTTCTGTGGTATAATGTTGAATTACCAGATGACTGAATGTTTTACATATCTCTTCACTTCTGCTTAATGCTGTTTCACTCCGTATGGGACGTTCGTGATACATATCGCTCAGTCTGTATAGAATTGAAAGAAGCATACACTTCAATATTTCAGGATTATAAGGAGAATGTTCTTTATAATATACTTTCATCATGAGTGTGAAAAATTCTTCGTAAATGCAGGCGAATTCCTTTGGTAACGATAGTATCGGATGGTTTTTGGTTATATAGATAAGGTCAATAATTGATTTTGTTTTGCTTATTCCTTCGATAAATTTGGAAGAGAATACCATGAAGTAGAGTTTCAAATCACCTTCAATCTTATTTATCTGGATAATACTTCCAGGAGAGAGTGTGATAAAATCATTTTCTCGGATGGTATAGTCTGATAAGTTGATTGTGGCTTCCAGAGTTCCTCCCATACAAAGCACAAATATTTCGGCTTTAAGGCGGCAAGGATATTGGGTATAAAGGCTTAGTATACTATTGTCTATGTCCGCATTACTTCCAATCACGAAATCTTCGGTTATATCAATTTTGGGCAATATCTTTTCCATAATTGTTTAAATGTTTAATGTGTGTTCAAATATAGAAACAATTAATGAATAGACATGGGCGTTTAAGTTATAGAACATGAAAAAAGAATATATTTATTGTATTTGTGTAATATATAGAGAGATAAATAAAAGAATTAAGTAATAGAACATAAATTAGAAGGAATAGACCTTGTGAGGAGATTCAAAAATACCGTATTTTGCAATGTCTTTTTTGAAATAAAGATGGAATTGGAATAGTTAATTTAAAAAACAAAAAAAGTATGAAGAAACAGTTACTTATGGTGCTTTGTGCAGCAGTAAGTTGTTCATGGGCTTCGGCACAAGGAAATGTATCGTCACAGATCAAAGGAGATTTTGATATTCAAAATACTTGGGAGAAAACAGATGGTATCTATCCAGAAGGGTGGTATGCATCTAATGTAGATCGTGTGCTAAAATTTCCTATTGTTTTTGGAGATGCAGATCGTACTACTACAGGTGGTAAAAGTATAAAGATGGTGAACGATTTTTGCGGTGCAATGGGGTTGGGAGCAAATGCTCCTGCTTTTGTTAGCTTAGGAGAGTTTTGGAGTTATGCATGGTGTAAATTAGTCCTATTTGGTAGTGGTAGTAAGATTTTGGCTAGCGATGGAGGAACTCATGGAGGTGTAGAATTCACTTCTCAGCCAGACTCTATTGTGGGTTATATTAAAAGACAACACGGTGTGGATACAGGAAAGAAGGAGGGTGAACAAAATTTGAATGAAAAAGCTCAAATTTTAGCTTATTTCTGGACAGGAACTACTAAATCGCAAGTAAAAAGTGGATTGAGCTTAAAAGAGAAAGAGGATGTAGAACCTCAGGAAATGGTTGACCGTGATAAGGATGTTTTAGGTATGATCACAGAAGGTGTTACTAAAAGTGAAGATTTTTCATTAGTCGCTACTGTTGATAAATTTATTGAAGGAGATTATGAAGATTGGACTTATGTTAGTCTTCCTGTGAATTATTTAACAGATGGAGTGCCGGAAAAAGCAAATGTAATTATTTCCAGTGCAGAATATTTTAATGACAAAACTATTGGTAAAGGTAATACTTTATGGGCTGATGATTTTAAATTTATTTATAACTCAAAACTAAAATCAATTACTATTAATGGTACACCTTTAGAGGGGTTTAATAAAGATACCTATATGTATGTACTTCAAGGCGAGTTTCCTGCTAAGGATGATATCGTAGCGATTTCTGATGGTAAAGGTGCTAAAGTCGACATTCAGGAAGGTGATAATATTATGAAGATTGTAGTTACCGGCAATGATGGTGCTTCTAATCAGCATGTCTATTCATTGGTTAGAAAAGGTACTACTTTTGGTGCTACTGCTATTGCATTGAATGATGTTAAACTTGAAGATTTTGATCCTGCTGTCACTTCTTATGACGGTCTTGAAATGACTAATGGAGTTTATCCGGTGGTATCGGTTAATTCTGATCCTAACTTGACATCAGTAGACATGCAACTGAGCACTTCAGAACACACTGTTACAATTGTGGTGACAGATAAAGTGAATGAGGCAGATCATACATATACACTGAAATTCACTCCTTCGGATAAAATAATGAATGGTTCTCAGATCAAAGGGGATTTTGAAAAGCAGGTACAGTGGGGACCCGATGCTCTGAATGAGGAAAGATGGGGCACAGTAGCAGATGGCTGGTATTCATCCAATGTAACTCAGATGGGAAGTATGAATTTTGTCATGGTTGAAAAAGAATCTCATGTTGTAGGTGATGATAAATTGGCTGTGAAGATGATTAATGGACGTCCGGGAGCAATGGGGATTGAATCTAATGCACCGGGATATATTGCATTAGGTAGGCCTTGGGTGTATGCAGATATGATAGGTTTAATGTCATCAATTTATCCAGGTGGAATACCGGATACAGATGATAGTGACGGTGGAACTATCGGAGGGGTTAACTTCTCTTATCAGCCAGACTCTATTATAGGTTATTACAAGCGTACTTATGCAGATGCAGGGAGTAAACTTGCAGGTACGAATCTTAATGAAGAAGCAAAAATTATTGCTTATTTATGGAAAGGTACATCTACTTCCATGGCTCCGGCTACAGGAGATCTATTTACATCAACAGGCTCGTCCTGGCAGTTGCTAATTGATCGCGATATCGACATTCTCGGAACAAAGAATGGCGGAGAGGCTGCAGGAGGCATTACTTTAATTGCATCTGCCGAAGAAACCGTTAAGGAATTGGCTGACTGGACACGTATATCCGTTCCATTGAACTATGTAAGTGATGAGAAACCGGAGAAGGCTAATGTGATCATATCTAGTGCGGATTATTTCAATCGTACCAGAATTGGTAATGGCAATACGCTGAGTGCTGACAATGTAGCTTTCGTTTATAACTCTAAACTCAAATCAATAACTATTAGTGGTACTGCATTAACTGGTTTCGACAAAGATACTTATGAATATGCAGTAGATGGTGTTATGCCTGTTGTGGCAGATGTTGTTGCAGAAGCAGATGGTAAAGGTGCTACAGTAGAAGTTACTGCTGCTGGCAAAGTGCTAACTATAACAGTGAAAGGTAATGATATTGCTGATAACGCTGCAAACTATCATACTTATACTTTAACATTCAAAGGCGGTGTAGGTGTTGAACAAAATACATATAACTCATTGAGCATAAAAGGTATAGAAAGTGGTGTGGTTGTTGAAGGAGCACAGTTGGAAGAGCTTATTGAAGTATATTCCGTACAAGGAATGTTGGTTGCACAATCTACTGTTAATGGTACGATGACTATCCATGGATTATCTTCAAATACAATTTATCTTGTAAAAATAGGTTCTTATGTAACACGCGTAATGACAAAGTAAACCTGAAATAAATATGAACGAAAAGCCAGCTGATCGGATTAGCTGGCTTTTCTTATTAGTAGGAAGAGGGACCTTTATTGGTTTTTAGTTTACTATACTTTTGATTTTGTTGAGTGTTTCTGTTGTGTAAATACTCTTTTTTTATCTTCAGGTAACCAAATGTCTTGAATTGTTGTAAATGAATATCTCCGGGATATTTACTTCTATTTATCACTGTTTCGGTACTGCTGAGGACTCATTCCTGTGAGTCGTTTGAAATACTTCCCAAAGAAAGATACATTCGGAAAGTTTAATGAATCTGCAATTTCGTGTATAGGTGTATTGGTTGACTTTAGCTGTGCTTGTGCATCAACAATGACCACTTCTGAAATGATATCCATGACGGTCTTCCCTGTGATATGTTTTACGGTATTGCTCAGGTGGGAAGGCGTTATGTTTAGTTGTTGTGCATAATATGAAATATTTCTTTCCTGTGTGTAGTGCTGAATTACCAAATTTCCAAATGCTTTACATATATCTTCACCTCTGTTTAAACTGCTTTTGTTTCGAACAGGGCGTTCATGATACATATCACTCAGTCTGTACAGAATAGATAACAGCATACATTTTAGTATCTCTGGATTATAAGGAGACCGCTTCTTATAATATACTTTCATCATGAGTAGAAAGAACTCTTCATAAATATTGGCAAACTCCTGAGGCAGCGATAATACCGGGTGATTTTTAGTTATATAAATAAGGTCAATAATAGCTTTGGTTTTACTTATCCCGTTAATAAAATCGGAAGAAAATACCATGAAATAGAGTTTTAAATCACCTTCTATCTTATTAATCTGAATAATACTCGCCGGAGAGAGCGTTACGAAATCATATTTCTTTATGGTATAGTCCGAAAGGTTTATGCTGGCTTCAATACTCCCTCCCATACAGAGTACAAAGACTTCGGCTTTAAGTCGGCATGGATAGCTGGTATAGAGATTTAGTATATTAGGATCTATATCAGCATTACTGCCTATTACAAAATCTTCACTGATGTCTATTTTGGGTAATTCCTTTTTCATGTGTATTCTCTTTTTTCAACGCCCAAATATACAAGTATTTTATGAATAGGTATTTTTATTTTAGTTATAGGACATGAAAAAGTGGTAATAGATACCCTTATTTGGGTGATTTATAGGGTAAAATGATAAAATACCTTAGTAATGGGATATAAGATTATAGAAATAGACCTTGACTGAAAACAAAAACGGTTGTTACTTTGCAACGTTTTTATGAATGATGTGAATCAATAGGGGATTTCCGGTTTATGGTTCACGAAAGATTGTATTTATATTAAAAAGAGAAGTGTATGAAGAAATTTATTACTTTAATGATGTGTGTTGTGTTGTACGCAGGAAGTGCGTTGGCACAGCAAATTAAAGGAGATTTTGAAGAGTGGGAGGATTGCTATCCTGCTGAGGGAAAGTTGGTAGGTAAACAACCTGTAGGGTGGACCGCTTCAAATGTATACCAGGTGATAGTAGGTAAGGAGTTTGTATTTCCTGATACAGGCCGTACAGGAACCAGTGCTAAAATCATGAATGATTTTGTTGGTCTTGGAACACTGGGTGCTAATGCTCCTGCTTTTGTCACTTTAGGCAAAATGTGGGTTTTTGCTGATATGTCCGGTATGCTGGGGGGCAATGATATGAGTAATGGTGGAGTAAACGGTGGTATTGATTTTACTTATCGTCCGGATTCTCTGACTGTGTACTATAAACGTAAATTAGGAACAGAAAAGCCCAATGAGACAGCTAAGGTATTGGTATACTTGTGGAAGGGAACTTTTAAATCTAAAATAATAAATTCTCATAGTGGCGATAACGTTACTTATGTAGAGGTGGATGATCAGGATCGGGCTATATTGGGAAAAGAAATTATCCCTGCCGAAACAAAAGGTGATGGTGTCTTGATTGCCAGTACTGAGTACACCATTACTAAAGAAACTGAAGGAGACGGTTGGGTACGTCTTTCTATTCCGGTCAACTATGTAGAGGGTGAAAACGGAAAATTGGTTCCTGAAAAGATGAATATAGTATTCTCAGGAGGTAACTATTGGGTACGTGCTGATATTGGTAAAGAAAATACATTGTGGGTAGACGATGCTGCACTTGTTTATAATGCTAAATTGAGTTCGGTAACGTTGGGTGGCGAAGAACTTACGGGATTCGATCCGGATAAGTTTGAATATAACCTGGCTTATAACGAGCACAATAAAGTGATTGTAGCTAAAGCCTTTGGTAAAGATGCAGTGGTAACTGAAGCTACAACAAAGGAAGATGCCAATGAAGTAATAAAGACTCTGACTGTGACTTGTGCTGACAATGCTACTTCTGATGTGAATAAGACGTATGTCTATACGTTGACCTTTAAGGGAAGTTATGTGGGTGATATAACCGCTCCTGCTGATATGTCTCAAGTATATGGTGATGGGTTTGAAATACCATTTACATCAACCAATACAGAGGTGCCGTTCACTTATACAATTGGAAGTGACAAAGTGCTGAAGTATGATTCCGAAACGAAGAAATTCTATGCTATTGGTGCAGGTACTACTACTGTAGTGGCACATCAGGAGAAAGAAGGTGCATTACCTGCTGTTTCTGACCCAGTGACGGTGACCATTGAAAAAGCTTCATTGACTATGACTTTGAAGGCATGGTGTCAGCGTGGTAAGACGATAAGCTTCAATACTTCTTCGTCAGTAGCTGCCAATGGTACGGACTATGGAGTTGAATTTGAATATGAAGGACTGAAAAATGATGATGGTGAGGGTACGATAGTTGATGTGGTACATAAGATATTTGATACAAAGAATATTTATATATCAAGTGGTGCTGCCGGAAAAGAGGCAACGGATGAGGTTATAGGAAACTATCGTCCTATTGTTTTCTCATTTACCGGTTCAAGTGATCCATTGACAACGGTCTCAACTAATAACTATAATGTAACTTTTGTCAATAACGGTGCCGAAATCCGGAAAACGTTCCTGACAGTCTATCCTTATTATGACTTGGATGGTACGAAAGTTAATTTGAACAAGAATGATGCTCAGGGGCTTTTCGTATATGGGTCTGATATTGACTATAGAATTACTTATAGTGGGTTTGTATATAAAGAGGATGCTGCTGTGATGGAAACATTGGGCAATGATACAGTTAATGTAGTATTTGATAAAGCACCGAAAACTGCAGCAGTTGGAGAAGTAGTTCCTTTGACAGTGAAATTCCCTCAAAAGGTATTGGATAATTATGAATTCAAGACTTATACAGGATTGACTGTAAAAGCTTTGAAGGCATATACAGTAGAAAATGCGGAAAAGATAGAGAAAGTATATGGTGATGCTCCTTTTGAAGCTCCTTTTATCGTGAAGAATGATAAGGGTGAATCTGTTGATTATACCATTACTCCTTCAAGTACCAGCCGACTTACTGTTTCTGGTAAAACTTTGACTATTAAATCTGCATATACATCTACATATGTCACCATTAAGGTTGCTGCTAATGATGAGTATATGGCTCTGTCAAAACGTGTAGATATTCCTATTGCTAAAGCTCCGCTTACAGTTACTGCCCAGGATGTAGCTTTACTTATCGGAAGTCCGGCACCTGAAACTTTTGAGTTGATATACGATGGATTTGTTTATGATGAAGATGTAGCAAAAGCATTTGGTACAAAAGTTCCTGTTGCTGCCCTTGAAAAGGAAATTCCATCTGATGCAAAAGTTGGTGACGAGTTTGCAATTGCTATAACCAAAGGTACGGCTGCCAATTATGAAGTTACTTATGTAAATGGTGTACTGAAAATAACAGCTCCTACCGGAATTGATAACAATTCACTTTCTGATATTCGCGTATATAGTGAAAACGGAGCGATTTGTGTAGCTAATAATGAAGCTACTGAAACAGTTGAAGTGTATACAACGCAAGGTGTGAAAGTTTACGAAGGAACGGATAACGTGATTTCTACTAATATCGATAAAGATGTTATGTATGTGGTACGTGTTGGATCTTATGTAGCTAAAATAGTTGTTAGATAATTGAAATAGCAGCTGGCGCGATAAAAGAGCTGGCTGCTATCTAACTTTGGCACAAGTTATATAGAGTAGTGCGGTGGTTCAAATAGATAAAAGGACTACGCTATTCTATATAACTTGTGTTTTTTGTGTAATACCGTAGTTTTATCTAAAGCAGATAGTGAAAGAAGGTGTTCATTCTAATTCCTTCGATATATGAATAGTTGTTCAAAAAGCAATTATAGACATTGGAGGAAGAAAATCCGGAATAGAATATGTTTGTTGATTTAATATTTAATATTTTGTTTGTCAGATAGTTATGATCCTATGTTTTTAGTTCTATAAGAGTGTACACTTATGTTAGTGTTAAATGTACACTTTTTCCATATAAGGTTGTACATTCTTGTGGTGCTAAAATGTACAATCTTGTAAGGTAAGAATTTGAATGTTAAAAACTTCGTTAACGGTGTTAACGCAATGAGAAGTAATGAACCCAAATAAAAGCTCCCTACAGATCATTTCTAAATCTGTAGGGAGCTTTTATTTTAGAGATATTTTGAGTTTATTTTTTTATAAACTTTATCGTAGTATTACCAATCTTTACAAGATACAAACCTCTGGATAGAGTAGATACACTAACTTCTTCTGTATTTAAAACTCCTGATAGGATTTGCATACCAGTGACATTATATATATCATACTTTTGATTTTCTGCACCTTGCACCATTAAAGCATCTATTGAAGGATTATAATAAACTGTAGGTTTATTTATAGTTACGTCTGAGATACCAGTTGCAGTCATTGTTCCTTCAAAATCCACATCAATGAATAATTCAACAGGGAAAATGGTTTCTACATTTAAAGATAATACTATCTTTTTATCAACAATTGTTGATGTATTAAGGTGTACAGTAACTTCACCTACTATGTTCAACGTCATTTTTAATTCTTTAGGAAGAATAGTAATTACATTTCCTTCTTTCTGTATTTCCACTTCCGGGATTACTATATCTCCTAACTCAAGAACTGTTCCCATGTTAAATGAGAAATTCCTTATTTCTAACGTAACGTGAGAATCGTCTGTTGCCGTGAGGTATACATTTTCTGTACTGGGTTTTCCCATTGTATTTCCATCTTGCGAAACTGTCAGCGTACCGTTGTAAGTTCCTGCTGCTTCCTGACTTACTTGTGCGTAAGCTGACGAAGACATTGTGATTGCTATGAACGCAATAATTGCCGTAAGTAATTTTTTCTTCATAATCTTTTTCTTTTATCGTTTATTCTTTAGAACACATAACCGAAACCAATGTTTCCGTAAATAGGAAACATATTAAATGTAACGGTGTCAAAATCTTTTTTGAAAATAGGTACTACTCCCCAGGTAAGGTTGGCGGTTACATTTAGGTGAGAAAAGGCCCTCCATTGCGCACCTAATTGCATGCCACATTGGAAACGTCTTAAATCATCATTAAAGTTGTAGGTAGCAGAACTTACATTTGCTTTTTCCCCTGTCGGATCACCGTCTCTTAGATAACCGTCGTAGGCTTCTCCAAAGAACTCACCTGATAGAACGTAAGAAAACCAGGGGCCTAACTCTAATTCCCAACGCTTACTCACTTTATAAATAGCTAAAACAGGCACGGTTAACAATGATTGTTTAACGGTAGTTGTTACACCTCCTGTCCATTGTCCTTCCATCTCGCCACCGTCACTGGCAATCATTTTCATGTGATAGTTTTTCACAGTAGCATCCGTTTCCATACCTTTTGTCTCTAAACGGATCCCTGCGCTAACTCCCCACTTATTATCGAACGTTTTTACTACATCTCCTTCTATAGAAAAGGCCGTTGTAGGCTTATAACTATTGATTTTTCTTATTTCAACAGGTAGGGGGATAGGAGATGTCCCACCTATATTAAATCCGGCTTTTAAACGATATTCAAGTCCTATTGTCAGTGATTTAAGAATATTCTTGTTGCGATCTTCCTGAGCTTGAGCAACAGTAGCTACAATCAGGCACAGAAGTATAAAGGTTATTTTCTTGTTCATTGATAGTTTTAATTAAGATGATCTTCTATGTTTTCTATGTCTTCGAGTTCAATTGTAGCCTCATCAATGATAAGGGTACTTCCGATAGCACCTCTGAAATATGCTCCTTCCAGGCTGGACGAGAATACAATTGCTGTATAATACTTGCCTGTTACGAGTTTGGATGGATCAATTTCTTTGCGGTATTCAAAAGGTATTGATCTGTATGTGTAGTCAGAAGCAGGTTTGGCGTTTTTAATACGGGCGATAGCTATAATGCAAGGGTCATCGAACTGTATAGAACCATCCAGAACTTTTCCATCGGTTGGTTCATAAAGAATTGAATACATATCGAATATGTCTTCCTTACCTGGTACTTCTTCTTTTTGTTCATTTCTGAATACTTCTCCGGGAGTATACTTATACCATACATTAAAAGCTTTAGGTTTTTTATTGGGGCTATAAGCGATCGGAAGTCCGAATAGTGTTGACTTTAATGCCTCTTCGGGGCCTTGACCTGCTACTGTGGCATCAAAAGAACCTATGAATAAATTTCCGGCAGCTAAAGGCATTCTTACCATATCACCGAATGCACCGGTCGGTTTGGTTTCAAGTTTTACTCCTTTTCCGGAATGACCGGCTTCATAGGAGATAGTTGGATAAATAAGAGGATTAGTGAGTTTTTCTCCTTCGGGAGTAACATAACCGGTCAGGGCATATCCACTGTTAGCTGTAGCCCAAATAAATTGTTTCTGCTCTTGTTCTGAGATTTCGTAAAAACCGTACCATTGTTTACCTCTGGCTCCTTCTATTATTTCCCAATGTTCAAAATTAAAATCCAATTTAATATCAGAAATATCGACGTAGACAGTATATTCCTTTTTCCATTGTCTGTCTTCCGATGTTACTATATACGTTTGTGGTTTTGAGAAATCTCTTGCTGTTCCACTGGGCGGTTCAATAGTGGCCCCTTTTGTTAGTGTGAATTCGGGAGCAAAGTGCGTGATGTCAATGGTCGATTGTGCCATGATTATTACCGTATTATTAGTAATAATTGGCTGCATTTTCAACACTGAGGGATCGGAAACTGTACAAGATTCGATATCAGCTTCAGTGTTAGCCGCTTCTTCACGTATGCAAGAGCTAAAACTTAGACAAATGCACAGACTTATTATTATAGTTCTAAATCTCATTCCGTTAAATTGTTGATTATAAATTTATAATATAGAATATTTTGAGAAAACTTTGGTGCAAAGTTAAGTTTAAAATTTCATTTATCAAATCTTGCTTTCCTTTTTTATGTTCTTTTTGTACTATTCCTTAAAATAATGCCTGTGAGTCGGATTAAATGCAGGTCTATTCTTTTGATTTTGTGGTCTAATCCTAAAATAACTTCGAATTTATTATAGTAAATGATCGGGGATAATATATATGGATACTAAAAAGATGTATAGGCACAAAAGATATAAAATATTATATATGCGAATCAGTAGTTCGATATTTGGTCTAAACCTGTACAGAATGAACTAAAGGGATGGCTGATAGTTTATCCGCAACACTCAAGACATTTATATATAAAATTTGCTTCTTCCTTACATTAATACCTTTTCTTAGGAAGTAAAGTTACGGACAATTAAAGGTAAACTATAATCAAAAGTTTTGGTTGTAAGATTAAAACTTTAAGTTTTATAACCAAAAGTTCCGGTTATAAAATCAGAAGTTTTGGTTATAGATTATAAAAGAGAGAATAGTAGTTTTTTTCCTGATAAAAGGTAGTTTATATCGCCTTGTTTTGAACAAATATATACGATTAAGTTAAGTCCGGTTTTTAACTACTGATTCGCATTATATTACACCTAAGTTTATTTTGTATCTTATAGCCTTTCATTGTTAGCAAGATAGCAGTTGAATAAGAAAGAAATTAAGGGGGGATAGGTATATAATATCTCGATATTTTGTGTAAAACTTGAAAATATAATTCATGTTTATAAGTATATTCTTTACTTTTGTAGAAATTTAAAAAAGAGAAAATTCATGATTGAGTCAGAAAGGAAACAGATAATAGATTTAGTACAACGCGAAGTTATTCCGGCTATTGGCTGCACAGAGCCTATTGCGGTAGCATTATGTGTATCGAAGGCAGCGGAGACACTTGGCACAATCCCTGAAAATATAAAAGTTCTTTTGAGTGCTAATATCTTAAAGAATGCAATGGGAGTGGGCATTCCGGGGACAGGCATGATCGGGCTTCCTATCGCAGTGGCTTTGGGGGCTATTGTCGGAAAATCAGAATATCAGCTTGAAGTGTTGAGAGATAGCACGCCGGAAGCAGTAGAGCGAGGTAAACGGTTTATTGATGAGAAACGTATTTGTATTTCCTTAAAAGAGGATATAGCGGAAAAACTTTATATTGAAGTTATTTGTGAAGCGGGAGATAAAAAAGCTACGGCAATTATTGCCGGTGGACATACTACCTTTATATATATAGCACGGGATGAAGAAGTATTGCTTGATAAACAACAATCCGGAACAGAGGAAGACGAACAGGAATCTTTGGAACTAAATCTGAGAAAGGTGTATGATTTTGCTTTGGAAGCTCCGTTGGATGAAATTCGTTTTATCCTTGAGACTGCCCGCCTGAATAAGGCTGCTGCCGAGCAATCTTTTCATGGAGAGTATGGACATGCATTGGGAAGAATGCTCCGGGGGAGGTATGAACATCAGATTATGGGCGATAGTGTATTTTCTCACATTCTTTCTTATACTTCGGCAGCTTGTGATGCCCGTATGGCAGGAGCTATGATTCCTGTAATGAGTAATTCGGGAAGTGGTAATCAGGGCATTTCGGCTACTTTACCTGTGCTTGTCTTTGCAGAAGAGAATGGAAAATCAGAAGAGGAATTAATCAGAGCCTTGATGATGAGTCATCTCACGGTGATTTATATAAAACAAAGTCTGGGGCGTTTATCAGCTCTTTGCGGTTGTGTAGTAGCTGCTACAGGTTCCAGTTGTGGGATCACATGGCTGATGGGAGGAAGTTATGAGCAAGTAGCTTTCGCTGTACAAAATATGATTGCCAATTTAACCGGAATGATTTGTGATGGTGCAAAACCCAGTTGTGCCTTAAAAGTGACAACGGGAGTTTCTACTGCTGTTTTATCTGCTGTGATGGCAATGGAGAATCGCTGTGTGACGTCCGTGGAGGGTATTATAGACGAAGATGTGGATCAAAGTATTCGCAACCTAACCCGTATCGGTTCGCAGGGAATGAATGAAACGGATAGAGTAGTATTGGACATAATGACACATAAGAACTGTTAGGGAATTGAAAATTGAAAGTTGAAAATTAGCTGCGCTATCACACTGCATAGTAATTTTCAACTTTCAACTTTCAATTTTCAACTAAATTAATGGCATCCGCAACCATCTCCACATCCATGGTCACCGCAGTCGCTACCACAGTCTCCACAACCGCAGCTACAGCCACCGCCGCCCATCATATTTACAACTTCCTGTATTTCTTCGTTTGTAGCCGGACGACTTTCTGTAACTTCACCCACGAAGTTTAAATCAGCTCCTGCCAATGGGTGGTTCATGTCAACTACTACTGTATCAGGCTTTACCTCTACTACTGTTCCGTTCATACGATGACCTTCGGCGTCCATCAAAGGTACTACACTACCTTCGTAGATACGTTCACTGTCGAATTTACCATCAATCTCAAAGATGTGTCTCGGTAAATCCAGTACATGTTCTTCGTTATACTCACCGTAAGCTTCTTGTGACGGAATGATGAATTCAAATTTATCTCCTTTGTTGAGTGATGCTATCTGGCTTTCGAAAGCTTCGAGCGTAGTACCCAAACCGGAAATGAATTGGAATGGATTTTCTGCTTTTGCTTCTTCTACTAAATCTTTTTCTCCATCTTCTATTGTGTACAGTTTGTACGCTACAGTGATGTACTTGTTTTCTACTGTTTCCATTTGTTTTTAGTATATAGTTAGTACTTACGCATAATCCGCGTAGCTGCAAAGATACGAATTTCACCACAGAGTAGCACAGAGTTTCACAGAGTTTATTGTTTATAGATGAATTTAATAGTTAATTCTCTGTGAAACTCTGTGTTACTCTGTGGTGAAAAGCGTGATTTAAGTGATAAAAAAGGATATTATTCCTTTTTTTTCTTACGATTGTTCGTTTTTGGGTGATTTTTTTCTTCAATTTGTTTGGAGATAATAAAAAAGCCCTTACCTTTGCAGCACAATCAATAGAGAAAATTAAGATATGAATATCCATACATCTATAAACCTGACAGTCCTGCATATTATTCGCGTCGTGGTGGTCCCATCAAGAGCGTGAGGAAGGTTGTGTATGTATTCGTACCATAAAAGATAATATTAGAGCCTTTCTCACAACAGTGAGGAAGGCTCTTTAATTAAAAGGAAAACAGGAAATGAAAAAGCAGTTACGCAGTTCATCCAGTACACAAGGTCGCCGTATGGCGGGTGCCCGCGCTTTATGGGCAGCCAATGGCATGAAGAAAGAACAAATGGGAAAGCCCATTATAGCTATTGTCAATTCGTTTACACAATTTGTCCCGGGGCATGTGCATTTGCATGAAATAGGACAACAGGTGAAAACTGAAATTGAGAAGTTGGGATGCTTTGCTGCGGAATTCAACACAATCGCTATTGATGATGGTATTGCAATGGGACATGATGGTATGCTTTATTCACTTCCTTCCCGTGATATTATAGCTGATAGTGTTGAGTATATGGTGAATGCTCACAAGGCAGATGCAATGATTTGTATTAGCAATTGTGACAAAATCACTCCGGGTATGCTTATGGCTGCTATGCGATTGAATATTCCCACTGTTTTTGTATCGGGGGGGCCGATGGAAGCTGGTGAATGGAATGGTCAGCATCTTGACTTGATTGATGCTATGATTAAATCGGCCGATGAGAGTGTAAGCGATAATGAAGTAGCTAAAATAGAACAGCATGCTTGTCCTACCTGTGGTTGTTGTTCGGGTATGTTTACGGCCAATTCGATGAACTGTCTGAATGAGGCGATTGGTCTGGCACTACCAGGTAATGGTACCATTGTGGCTACACATGAGAACCGTAAGCAACTCTTTAAAGATGCAGCAAAATTGATAGTAGAGAATGCCTTTAAATATTATGAAAAAGGTGATGAAAGTGTATTGCCGCGAAGTATAGCAACGCGTGAAGCTTTTTTGAATGCAATGACGCTGGATATTGCTATGGGGGGATCTACTAATACAATACTCCATCTGCTTGCTGTTGCCCATGAGGCAGAGGTAGACTTTAAAATGGATGATATTGATATGTTATCCCGTAAGAGCCCATGTCTTTGTAAGGTAGCTCCTAATACACAGAAATATCATATACAGGATGTGAATCGCGCCGGAGGTATCATTGCTATAATGGATGAATTGGCTAAGGGCGGATTGGTAGACACAACCGTTCTGCGTGTAGATGGAATGACGTTGGCTGAGGCTATTGATAAATACAGTATAACCAGTCCTGACGTTTGTGATGAAGCGATAAAAAAATATTCAAGTGCTGCAGCCGGTAAATTTAATCTTGTACTTGGGTCTCAGCATGCATTTTATAAAGAGCTTGATACAGATCGTGCCGAAGGGTGTATCCGTGACTTGGAACATGCTTATAGTAAAGATGGTGGTCTGGCAGTACTGAAAGGAAATATAGCTCAGGATGGCTGTGTCGTGAAAACAGCAGGCGTGGATGCAAGTATCTGGAAGTTTTCGGGACCGGCTAAAGTGTTTGATTCGCAAGAGGCAGCTTGTGAGGGTATCCTCGGAGGCAAGGTGGTGAGTGGTGATGTAGTGGTCATTACGAATGAAGGTCCCAAAGGTGGCCCAGGTATGCAGGAAATGCTGTATCCTACCTCTTATATTAAATCCCGTCATCTTGGAAAAGAATGTGCTTTGATTACGGACGGTCGTTTCAGTGGTGGTACATCCGGACTGAGTATCGGTCATATCTCTCCCGAAGCTGCCGCCGGAGGAAATATTGGAAAAATTCAGGATGGAGATATTATTGAAATAAATATCCCGGAACGTACTATCAATGTGAAACTGACCGATGAGGAACTGGCAGCTCGTCCGATGACTCCTGTGACCCGCGAACGTAATGTTCCGAAAAGTTTGAAGGCTTATGCCAGTATGGTAAGCTCCGCTGATAAGGGAGCTGTAAGAATGATTTAGAAGTATGAATTTAGATTTAGGATTTAGGATTGAGAGTTGAAGTAATTTCAATCGTAAATAGTAAATTGTCTAATCGTAAATATATAGATGAAAGAACTAATATCAGGCTCAGAGGCATTGATGCGTTCTCTTGAGTATCAGGGAGTGAAAACCATTTTTGGTTATCCGGGAGGTTCTATTATGCCGGTGTTTGACGCTCTGTATGATCATAGAGAAACATTGAACCATATTTTGGTTCGACACGAACAGGGGGCTGCCCATGCAGCACAAGGTTTTGCACGCTCGTCGGGTGAAGTAGGGGTCTGCCTGGTAACCAGTGGTCCTGGTGCTACCAATACTATAACCGGTATTGCCGATGCCATGATTGATAGTACTCCTGTTGTTGTGATAGCCGGTCAGGTAGGAACTGCATTTTTGGGAACAGATGCTTTTCAGGAGGTAGACCTTGTTGGTATTACCCAGCCTATAACCAAATGGAGCTATCAGATTCGTCGTGCAGAGGATGTTCCATGGGCTGTGGCACGCGCTTTTTATATTGCAAAAAGTGGTCGTCCCGGTCCTGTAGTTCTTGACTTTGCCAAAAATGCACAGGTAGAAAAGGCGGAATATACTTCTGCTAAATTGGATTATATTCGTAGTTATGTTCCTGTTCCTGATACCGATCCGGAATCTGTGAAGATGGCTGCTGATTTGATTAATAAGGCAGAGCGTCCGTTGGTGCTTGTTGGACAAGGCGTGGAGTTAGGAAACGCTCAACAGGAATTGCGCACTTTTATCGAAAAGGCCGGGATACCTGCCGGATGTACGTTGCTCGGATTGTCTGCTTTGCCCACTGAACACCCTCTGAATAAAGGGATGTTAGGTATGCATGGAAATCTGGGGCCTAATATTAATACCAATAAATGCGATGTACTTATTGCTGTGGGAATGCGTTTTGATGACCGTGTAACAGGTAATCTTGCTACTTATGCCAAGCAGGCAAAAGTGATTCATTTCGATATTGATCCGGCTGAAGTTAATAAAAACGTATATGCGGATGTAGCTGTATTAGGCGATTGTAAAGAAACGCTGGTTGCAGTAACAGAACTGCTTCAGCCCAATACACACACGGAATGGCTGGAAAGTTTCACTGATTATGAACGCGTGGAAGAGGAAAAAGTAATTCGTCCGGAACTTCATCCTATGAATGACACACTCTCTATGGGTGAAGTGGTACGTGCGGTGAGCGAAGCTACCAATAATGAAGCAATCCTCGTGACCGATGTTGGCCAGAATCAAATGATGTCTGCCCGGTATTTTAAATATACGAAAGAGCGTAGTATTATTACTTCCGGAGGATTAGGAACGATGGGATTTGGTCTTCCGGCAGCTATTGGCGCTACCTTTGGACGTCCGGACCGTACGGTTTGTGTTTTTATGGGAGATGGTGGCCTTCAAATGAATATTCAGGAATTGGGCACTATCATGGAACAGAAAGCACCGGTAAAGATTATCGTATTGAATAATAACTTTTTGGGAAATGTGCGCCAGTGGCAGGCAATGTTTTTCAATCGTAAATACTCTTTTACGCCGATGTTGAATCCGGATTATATGAAAATTGCTTCAGCTTATGATATTCCATCCCGACGGGTAATGACGCGTGAAGAACTGGCAGAGGCTATCGAAGAAATGATAGCAGCCGATGGTCCGTATCTGTTGGAAGCTTGTGTGATTGAAGAGGGAAATGTATTGCCAATGACCCCTCCGGGTGGTTCGGTGAATCAGATGCTATTGGAATGCTGAATTAGTTGAAAATTGAAAGTTGAAAATGGCTATGCAGGCTGATAGCGTAATCCCACTTTTAACTAAAAACTTTCAACTTTCAATTTTCAACTTTCAATTAACTAAATAAGATTATGAGTGATAAGACATTATATACACTGATTGTTCATTCGGAGAATATTGCCGGTTTGTTGAATCAGATAACGGCTGTATTTACACGCCGTCAGATTAATATCGAGAGTTTAAATGTCTCTGCTTCTTCCATTAAAGGGGTACATAAGTATACGATTACCGCTTGGACGGATAAGGATACAATAGAGAAGGTAGTCAAGCAGATTGAAAAGAAGATAGATGTGCTGCAGGCACATTATTTTACTGATGATGAGATCTATTTTCATGAGATTGCTTTGTATAAAGTATCTATTCCGGAATTTCAATCCAATCCGGATGCTTCCCGGGTAATCAGAAAATACAATGCACGTATTGTGGAGGTAAATCCTGTATTTGCTATTGTTGAGAAGAATGGACGGGGAGAAGATATCACAGCTCTTTATGATGAACTACGCACATTGGGTTGTGTATTGCAATTTGTACGTTCGGGACGTGTAGCTATTACTACCAGCTGTTTTGAACGAGTGAATGAATTTCTGGCAGATCGGGAGGCAAGATACAATCTAAATAAGAATCAACCGGAAAATGAGTGAAAATAATAAGATAGGAAGTTATAAATTTGTAGCAGAGCCGTTTCATGTGGATTTTAACGGGCGTCTGACAATGGGCGTGCTGGGAAATCATCTGCTTAACTGTGCAGGTTTTCATGCCAGCGACCGTGGGTTTGGAATTGCAACTTTGAATGAGGACAACTACACTTGGGTGCTTTCCCGCTTGGCTATTGAATTGGATGAGATGCCTTACCAGTATGAGGAATTCGGTGTTCAGACATGGGTGGAAAATGTATATCGTCTTTTTACGGATCGTAATTTTGCAGTGATCAATAAAGACGGAAAGAAAATCGGATACGCCCGTTCTGTATGGGCTATGATAAATCTGAATACCCGTAAACCGGCCGACTTGCTTACGCTACATGGGGGAAGTATTGTGGATTATGTTTGTGATGAACCTTGTCCGATAGAAAAGCCTTCACGGATTAAGGTGGCCGTTACAGAACCTGTGGCTACGCTTACAGCTAAATATAGTGATATCGATATTAACGGGCATGTAAACAGTATTCGTTATATTGAGCATATTCTGGATTTGTTTCCGATAGAATTGTATAAGACGAAGCATATTCGCCGTTTTGAAATGGCTTATGTTGCCGAGAGTTATTACGGTGATGAACTCTCTTTCTTTCAGGAAGAGGTGAATGAAAATGAATATCATGTAGAGGTAAAAAAGAATGGAAACGAGGTCGTTTGTCGTTCTAAAGTACTGTTTGAATAGAAAAAAAATTAGATTATAAATAATGAACAGGTGGCTATGCCACCATTTAAAACTGAAAACAAAAATGGCACAAATGAATTTTGGCGGTGTTACTGAAAATGTAGTAACCCGTGAAGAATTTCCGTTGGAGAAAGCTCGTGAAGTATTGAAAAACGAAACAATCGCTGTAATCGGTTACGGTGTACAGGGTCCCGGCCAGTCATTAAATTTGCGTGACAATGGGTTTAATGTAATCGTAGGACAGCGTAAAGGTGGCAAAACTTGGGAAAAAGCGGTTGCTGACGGTTGGGTACCTGGCGAGACATTGTTTGATATTGACGAAGCATGCCAGCGTGGAACCATTATTCAATACCTGCTCTCTGATGCAGCTCAAATCGAAGTATGGCCTACTGTGAAGAAAAATCTGACTCCGGGTAAGGCACTTTACTTCTCTCACGGTTTCGGTATTACTTACAAAGAACGTACAGGTATTGTTCCTCCTGCTGATGTAGATGTAATTCTTGTAGCTCCAAAGGGGTCGGGGACGTCTCTTCGTACTATGTTTCTCGAAGGTCGTGGGTTGAACTCTTCTTTTGCTATCTTTCAGGATGCGACAGGTAAAGCATGGGATAGAGTGATTGCACTGGGTATCGGTGTAGGTTCTGGTTATCTGTTTGAAACTACTTTCAAACGTGAAGTTTATTCTGACTTGACAGGTGAACGTGGTACGTTGATGGGAGCTATTCAGGGATTGTTGCTGGCTCAATATGAAGTGTTGCGTGAAAACGGTCATACTCCTTCTGAAGCTTTCAACGAAACTGTTGAAGAATTGACTCAGTCGTTGATGCCATTATTTGCAAAGAATGGTATGGATTGGATGTATGCAAACTGTTCTACTACTGCTCAGCGTGGTGCTCTCGATTGGATGGGACCGTTTCACGATGCTACAAAACCAGTATTTGAAAAGCTGTATAGTGAAGTAAAATGTGGTAACGAAGCACAACGCTCTATTGATACAAACTCTAAACCTGATTATCGTGAAGGTTTGGATGCTGAGCTGAAAGCATTACGTGAAAGTGAAATGTGGCAAGCTGGTGCAGTTGTTCGTAAACTTCGTCCGGAAAATAACTGATTCGGATAGAGCATATAATTAATGTAAAAGAGGGAAGCTTGGGTTTCCCTCTTTTACATGATAAATAATGAGGTTGCTAATGGGATACAGCATAACTTATTTATTAATAAATGTGTAATAGAGTAAGTGATTAAAACTGTTTTTGGATATATTCCATTAGTTTGTGATAAAAAGTATGTTTAGTCAGGGTCGTAGCATTTCCTAATATTACTAATTTCATTCGTGCCCGGGTAATAGCAACATTCATTCTTCGTAAATCATTAAGGAAACCAATCTGCCCGCTTTCGTTGGCACGTACGAGACTGATAAAAATAACATCTCTTTCCTGACCTTGGAAGCCATCTACTGTATTAACGGTAATTAATGGCCGGAAGCGCCTGAAAAAACTACTACTCTTTATTTTGTTTCGTAAATATTGTACTTGTGCTTTGTACGGAGAAATGAGCCCAAAATCAATTTGTTCGTCTAATACCCGGTTTTCTCCTATTTTTTGAATATAACTTTCCAGTTCTTGTAGTAACAAGTTTGCTTCCGGTTTATTAATACGTCCGAAGCTTTCACCAACAAACTCTTCGTGGCATTCCATTTCTGAAGTATCGATCCAGATCATAGGGGTATCGAAATCAAGAATGCCGCGTTGACGTATTTCAGGAGCAGATTCTAACTGATTGTTATAAAACCATTCTGAAGGAAAACGCATGATGGACTCGTTCATACGGTATTGTACCTTTAATAAAGAAACGGAGATTGGCTTATTAGCTACTACTTTTTCCATCAATGTGTGATCCAAACCACCACGGGCAGCTTCAATGCATTTGATTGTAGGAGGTAACTGGCAATGATCACCGGCAAAGATCACACGATCTGCTTTGCGGATAGCAATCCAGCATGCTGCTTCTAATGCTTGTGCAGCTTCATCAATGAACAGTGTACTGAAACGACGTCCATTAAGAATCCGGTGGTTACTACTGACAAGAGTAGATGCAACCACCCGGGTTGAAGAGAACAGAGCTTCATTGATAAGTATTTCCAACTCTGTGGCACGATCACGCAGGTGGCTGATACGGTTGCGCATATTTTCTCTTTCGATATGACTGCTTTTACGTATACGTCCGTTCATTTCCCGGATAGATTTACGTATCCCCCATAACTCGGTATAGGCCGGATGACTCTCAAAGCGGCGTTCATACGTGAACGAGAGCATCTTATCATTAACACGCGTTGGATTGCCGATGCGAAGTACGGGTACACCACGGTCTACAAGCTTTTCTGAAATCCAGTCTACAGCAGTGTTACTTTGTGCGCAAACGAGTACTTGATTTTCACGGTGTAGTGTTTCGTAAATAGCTTCAACGAGTGTAGTGGTTTTTCCTGTTCCGGGAGGTCCATGGACTATGGCTACGTCTTTAGTACAAAGTACCTTATTTACAGCTTCCTCCTGAGTAGAGTTTAACCATGGGAAACGGACAGGATAGAGTTCGCGTTGATGTACAGGAAGAGTTCCTAAGAGTGTATCACGCAGTTCTGCCAGTCGGTTATTTTTGGCGCGGATTACATCTTCTAATGCTTCAAACATGGTATGGTAGGAGGTCTCGTCAAAATAAAGTTGTACCCCCAACCGATCGGTTCCTTGTATTTCGAGTAGTGCACCTGCATTGGGTAGAACGATAACCATTCGTTCCTCATCAGCATAACTTACTGTTGCAGTAAAATTCATATAATGGATTTTTCCATCATATTTCTGCTGGAAGAAACAAACAGGACGTCCGAACTCAAAAGCATGCTCGATATCCTTATCTTCGGTTCGTATCACTTCTACTACCAGTTGATTTAAAGAATTATAATAACTACGTCCAACAAGTAGAGGATACCAGCAGAGCCCGCGTTTTATCTTTCGGGTGATTCCCATTGTTTCTGTCTGATGCTTAAATTCTTCTTTCTCACATTCATATTCCATACGCAACAGGAGTTGTTGCTTTTGGAGAGAAAGGAGTGGAGAACCTGGATTTATTTTATTTTCAACCATGCTGTCTGCTAAAGAATATTCACTATTGCTCAAAAAACAAATCTATGTTGTAAAGCGTGATCCTTTTTTAAGCAGAGAAAATAATTCAGATTATAATTTATCTTTTCGCAAAGGTAACACTTCTCTTTGCAGTCTCGAATATTTATTTCATTTTGTTAAACCTTATCTGACTCTCATTCGTTAATATTATATATACAGTTTAAAAATATTAATGCATATGGTGTATGATATAGACATGATAAAGAGCTTCTATTCGGCTTATAAAGAGAAGATGGAGCATGTGCGGGCAGTATTGAAGCGTCCGCTTACATTGGCGGAAAAAGTCTTGTATACTCATCTTTTTGATGAGACTGTTTTAAAAGATTATAAACGTGGGGAAGATTATGTGAATTTCCGTCCGGACCGCGTAGCAATGCAGGATGCTACAGCACAGATGGCTTTATTGCAGTTTATGAATGCAGGAAAGGAGCAGGCTGCAGTTCCTTCTACTGTACATTGTGATCATTTGATACAAGCTTATAAAGGGGCACGCGAAGATATTGCCACTGCCACCAAGACAAACGAAGAAGTGTATGATTTTCTGCGTGACGTTTCTTCCCGCTATGGTATTGGTTTTTGGAAACCGGGAGCTGGCATTATCCATCAGGTAGTATTGGAAAATTATGCTTTTCCTGGTGGTATGATGGTGGGGACGGACTCTCATACTCCTAATGCTGGTGGCTTAGGTATGGTTGCAATAGGTGTGGGAGGTGCTGATGCAGTAGATGTGATGACGGGCATGGAATGGGAGCTTAAGATGCCTAAATTGATTGGAGTTCGTTTGACAGGTGAACTTAATGGTTGGACTGCTCCGAAAGACGTTATTCTGAAACTGGCAGGTATATTGACCGTGAAAGGGGGAACAAATGCCATTATTGAATATTTTGGTCCCGGTACGGAATCTATTTCTGCTACAGGAAAAGCTACTATTTGTAATATGGGGGCGGAAGTAGGTGCTACTACTTCATTATTTCCTTATGATGAGCGTATGGCTGCTTACCTACGTGCTACTGGCCGCGAAGAGGTTGTAATGTTGGCTGAAGCTGTAGCTGCCGATCTTCGTCCGGATGATGAAGTAATGGCACTTCCTGAGAATTTTTATGATCGTATAATTGAAATAGACCTATCTGAATTAGAACCTTATATTAACGGGCCTTTTACTCCTGATGCTGCTACTCCTATTTCGGAATTTGCAGAAAAAGTATTGCTGAATGGATATCCTCGTAAGATGGAGGTAGGGCTTATTGGGTCATGTACAAATTCTTCTTATCAGGATATCAGTCGCGCTGCTTCTGTTGCCCGGCAGGCACTGGAGAAAGATGTTGCTATCTCTTCACCACTAATTGTAAATCCGGGTAGTGAGCAGATTTATGCTACTGCTGAACGCGATGGAATGATAACTCTTTTTCAGCAAATTGGTGCTACGATTATGGCTAATGCTTGTGGTCCCTGTATCGGGCAGTGGAAAAGACATACGGATGATCCTATGCGTAAGAATTCTATAGTAACTTCTTTCAATCGTAACTTTGCTAAGCGTGCTGATGGAAATCCGAATACCTTTGCTTTTGTTGCCTCACCTGAGATTGTTATGGCGTTGACTATTGCCGGCGACCTTTGTTTCAATCCGCTGAAAGACCGTTTGCTCACTCATGATGGTGAGAAAGTAAAGTTAAACGAGCCGGTAGGCGATGAATTGCCTGTACATGGTTTCACTTCGGCTTCTGACGGCTATCTTGCTCCGGCAGGATCACAGGTTGAAATAAAGGTGGATCCACATTCAACGCGTTTACAATTATTGACTCCTTTTCCTGCATGGGATGGAAATGATTTACTGAATATGCCTCTTTTGATTAAGACTCAGGGGAAATGTACTACCGACCATATCTCTATGGCAGGTCCCTGGTTGCGTTTTCGAGGGCATCTGGAAAATATTTCAGACAATATGCTGATGGGAGCTGTGAATGCTTTTAATGGTGAAACGAACTGTGTCTGGAATCGTTTGACAAACATGTATGGGCCGGTTTCTGGTACGGCAAAGATGTATAAATCTGAAGGAATTTCTTCGATTGTGGTTGCTGAAGAAAACTATGGCGAAGGTTCCAGCAGGGAGCATGCCGCTATGGAACCTCGTTTCCTCAATGTGAAAGTAATTCTTGCCAAGAGTTTTGCCCGTATCCATGAAACAAATCTTAAAAAGCAAGGTATGCTTGCTATCACTTTCAAGGATAAGGCTGATTATAATCGGATACAGGAACATGACTTAATTTCTGTCATAGGTTTACAGAATTTTGCTCCGGGACGTGATCTTGAAGTGGTTGTCCATCATGACGATGGTACAAAAGAACGTTTTGCAGTACAACATACTTACAATGAACAACAGATATCCTGGTTTCGTGCCGGTTCTGCCTTGAATAATAATGGATTAAAAAATTAACCAATTAACACGCGCCAGCCAATTGATACCTTTAAATATTGGCATATTGGCACATTATTTATTATGAGCAAAATTACTAAGCAAACAGATGGTACATTATTAGTACCTGATATCCCTACAGTTCCTTTCATAACAGGAGACGGGGTAGGTGAGGAGATTACTCCTGCCATGCAAAGCATTGTGGACGTTGCCGTAAAAGAAGCTTACGGTGAAAAGCGTAAAATAGACTGGGTAGAAGTTTTGGCTGGGGAACGTGCATATAATGTTACCGGTTCGTGGCTTCCTGAAGAGACTATGGAGAAGTTTAAAGAGTATCTGATAGGCATTAAAGGACCCTTGACTACACCGGTGGGCGGTGGCATACGCTCATTGAATGTGGCTTTGCGCCAAACTCTTGATTTGTATGTATGTCTTCGTCCTGTTCGCTGGTTCATAGGTGTTCATTCGCCTGTTATTGCACCGGAGAAGGTAAACATGCATATCTTCCGTGAAAATACAGAAGATATTTATGCAGGAATAGAATGGGAAGCGGGTACTCCTGAAGCGAAGAAGTTTTATCATTTTTTACGTGATGAAATGGGAGTAACTAAAGTACGGTTTCCGGAGACGTCTTCTTTTGGTGTAAAGCCGGTTTCGCGTGAAGGTACTGAGCGTTTGGTAAGGGCAGCTTGTCAGTATGCGTTAGATCATCATTTACCTTCTGTGACATTGGTACATAAAGGAAATATTATGAAATTTACTGAAGGTGGTTTCAAAAAATGGGGATATGAGCTGGCACAGCGTGAATTTGGTGATGCATTGGCAGAGGGACGATTTATTGTTAAGGACTGTATTGCAGATGCTTTTCTGCAAAATACCTTGTTAATGCCTGAAGAGTACTCGGTGGTTGCCACCCTTAATCTGAATGGTGATTATATCTCTGATCAGTTGGCAGCTATGGTAGGAGGTATTGGTATAGCTCCTGGTGCTAATATCAATTATGACAGTGGGCATGCTATTTTTGAAGCAACACACGGAACTGCACCTAACATTGCTGGAAAGGATATTGTGAATCCTTGTTCGCTTGTTCTTTCTGCTGTAATGATGCTTGAGTATTTGGGTTGGCAGGAAGCTGCCGATCTGATTGTGAGAGCACTGGAACATAGCTTTGAGGATGGTCGTGCTACAGCTGATCTGGCCCGGTTTATGCCGGGGGGGAAAGCTCTGTCTACTTCTGCTTTTACGCGGGAGATTATTGAAAGAATAGAAAATATAAATTAATGATTAAAAGATAAATAATTCCATGAAGAAAGAATATTTAGTTTATAAGCTCTCCGAGGAGATGAAGGACGCTACCCGGATTGATAATGATTTATTTCCGAAATATGATGTAAAACGCGGTTTGCGTAATGAAGATGGTACTGGTGTACTGGTAGGGTTGACTAAGGTCGGTAATGTAGTTGGTTATGAGCGTATTCCGGGTGGTGGTTTGAAGCCAATTCCCGGTAAGTTATTCTATCGTCAATACGATTTGGAAGATTTGGCACATGCTGCAATGAAAGAAAAACGTTATGGCTTTGAAGAGGTAGCTTATCTGTTGCTATCCGGTCATTTGCCCGATAAGGAAGAATTAGCTTCTTTTCGTGAATTGGTGAATGACAATATGCCATTGGAACAGAAAACGAAAATGAATATTATAGAGCTGGAGGGTAATAACATTATGAATATTTTGGCTCGTAGTGTTCTTGAAATGTATCGTTTTGACCCCAATCCGGATGATACCTCCCGGGATAATCTTATGAGACAGAGTATTGATCTGATTTCGAAGTTTCCTACTATTATTGCATATGCTTATAATATGTTGCGTCATGCTACCTTTGGCCGTTCGCTTCATATTCGTCATCCGCAGGAAAAACTCTCTATAGCCGAAAATTTCCTCTACATGCTTAAGAAGGATTATACCCAGCTGGAGGCCCGTACCCTTGATCTTTTACTCATGCTGCAAGCAGAGCATGGTGGTGGTAATAACTCTACTTTTACAGTACGTGTCACTTCTTCTACCGGGACAGATACTTATTCGTCTATTGCAGCTGGTATCGGTTCCTTAAAAGGTCCGCTTCACGGAGGTGCTAATATTCAGGTAGTTGATATGTTCCATCATCTTCAGGAGAATATCCAGGATTGGAAGGATGTAGATGAAATAGATACTTATTTTACCCGTATGTTGAATAAGGAGGTTTATAACAAAACCGGATTGATTTATGGTATTGGGCATGCTGTATACACTATTTCTGATCCACGTGCTTTATTATTGAAAGAACTCGCCCGGGATTTGGCAAAGGAGAAGAAAAAGGAAGAAGAGTTTGCTTTTCTTGAATTACTTGAAGAACGTGCAATTGCGATGTTTGGTAAAATAAAAAATAACGGTAAGACTGTATCAAGTAATGTTGATTTCTATTCCGGTTTTGTATATGAGATGATTGGTCTGCCACAAGAAATTTATACGCCGCTTTTTGCAATGGCTCGTATTGTAGGCTGGTGTGCACATCGTAATGAAGAACTTAACTTTGAAGGTAAGCGCATCATCCGTCCTGCATATAAAAATGTACTGGATGTTGGTAAATATATTCCGCTGAATAAACGATAAAAAAGAACGATAGGGTGATGAAGTTATAGAATTATAAAGTGATAGGGTTATAGGGTACAGGATTTCAAAATTTTACACTGCAGATCTCATTGAAAATCTGAATGGAAAAATAATGGCACTGTGCTTCTTGGTTCTATAATCCTATAACTCTACCACTTTATAACTCTACAACGTTTAAATAGAGAGTTCTCTCAGTACGTTCACCAGTTCTCTTTGAATTGGTTTGTCATTCTTAATGGCTTTACTGAATGGTACATATACAATCTCGTCATGTTCGATACCAATCATTACATTTCGTTGATCTTCCATTAATGCATCGATTGCAGCGGCACCCATTCTGCTCGCAATGATACGGTCATGAGCGGTAGGGCTACCACCACGTTGTAAATGACCTAATATAGTGACGCGTACATCGTATTCCGGATATTCATTTTTTACACGCTCTGCGTAATGCATGGCACCACCAGTCAGTTCACTTTCGGCTACTAATACGATACTGCTATTTTTGGATTTTCGGAAACCGCTTTTGATAAACTCTTCCAATTGGTCTACCTCTGTACTAAATTCTGGGATAATAGCGGCTTCGGCTCCTGAAGCAATAGCACCATTCAGTGCAAGAAAACCGGCATCACGCCCCATTACTTCTACGAAAAAAAGGCGCTCATGTGAAGTCGCTGTATCGCGTATTTTATCGACTGCATCCAGAATTGTATTCAATGCTGTGTCATATCCAATAGTTGTATCTGTACCATACAAGTCGTTATCAATTGTACCGGGTAGTCCGATACAAGGTACATCAAACTCTTGTGCAAAAATACGTGCACCGGTCAATGAACCATCACCACCGATAACAACAAGGGCGTCAATTCCCTCTTTTTTCATATTATCGTATGCGAGCTGGCGTCCCTCAGGAGTAGTAAATTCCTTGCAACGTGCTGTTTTTAATATAGTACCACCTAATTGAATGATATTACTGACATTCTGGCTCTTGAATTCGCTGATTTCTCCTGTTACCAGACCTCTATATCCTCTGTATATACCCTTAACTTGCAGTCCGTTATAGATAGCTGCACGTGTCACTGCACGAATTGCAGCATTCATTCCCGGAGCATCTCCTCCGGAGGTTAAAATACCTACACACTTAACTGTTCCCATTACAATCTTATTTTATATTTGACGCTGCAAAGATAACAAAAAGTGTTAGGAAATAAGTTGCATTCGTGTCAAACTGACGGTGGCATTAATAAATAACGTTAAATGATTTTTTTGTCGAGGCGTGCTTTGATTTCTGTATAAATCTGTTCCATCAACCATTTAGGGGTTGAAGTAGCTCCGCATACTCCAATAGAACTAATTCCATGAAATAGAGAGTCATCTATTTCTTCTGCATTATCTATTAAATGAGAATTAGGGTTGACCTTTAGACATTCACTGAATAACATTTTCCCATTAGAACTTTTTTTACCACTGACAAAAAAGATAAGATCATGTGAAGCTGCAAACGTACGTAGGTTAGGCATGCGATTGGCTACCTGACGACAAATGGTATCATAGTATTCAAATGTAGCAGAAGGAGAAATGTGGTCTTTGATGTAGTCAACTATTTCCCAGAATTCATCCAACGATTTGGTGGTTTGCGAATAAAGACGGATACTTTTGCTAAAATCGAGCTCTTTAGCTTCTTCTAATTTTTCTATAACGATTGCTTTTCCGGTAGTTTGACCTACTAATCCTAAAACTTCGGCATGTCCATTCTGCCCATAAATAACAATTTGTTTTTCTTCTGCATCTTTCTCCTGATATTCTTGCTTGATACGTTTTTGCAATCGGAGCACTACCGGACAGGTAGCATCAATAATTTCAATATTATTTTCCCGGGCGATTGTATATGTTTCGGGAGGTTCACCATGAGCACGAAGTAATACTTTGGCATTATGTAGTTGCTTGAACTCCTCATGATTGATAGTAATGAGCCCCATTGTTTTTAACCGTTCTACCTCCCTGCTATTGTGAACAATATCCCCCAAGCAATAAAGGGTAACTCCTTTTGCCAGTTCTTCTTCTGCCTTATGAATAGCGGTTACCACTCCAAAACAGAAACCTGAACCTTCGTCTATTTCTACTTTGATCATTTTAGGTTTTACGTTTGTAGATTTTTTCAGATGATTCTACGTACTTGTTTAATATTCTCTACTTTTAATGAGATTAGAATGATGTGAGACTGCTTACGCTTTTGTTCTCTGGTTATATTGATTAAATAACCATTCTTTCTGCTGCTGAATTGTCAATTCTGTATTGTCCAACAATAGCGCATCATCTGCCTTTCGTAATGGACTCACTTCGCGATGCTGATCAATATAATCGCGTTGTTTTACATTTTCTAATATCTCATCAAAGCTGGCTTTTTGCCCTTTCGCTTTTAGTTCATCGTAACGCCTTTGAGCACGTATTTCAGGAGTTGCTGTAACAAATATTTTCAACTCGGCATTAGGGAATACTGTAGTACCAATGTCACGTCCATCCATAACAATTCCTTTTTCATTGCCCATGACCTGTTGCTGTCGGACCATAGCAGAACGTACGAAGTCAAGTGTGCTAATAGGACTCACCTTAGAAGAAACCTCCATCGTGCGAATTTTGTTCTCTACATTCACACCATTTAAATAAGTATTGGGACGACCGGTTTCCGGATCAATCCGGAAAGAAATATGGATGTCGTTCATCCGTTTTTTAAGTTCTTCAGTGTTAATCGTGTCTCCTTTAAAGATGCCGTTTTCTATACTATAAAGAGTGACTGCGCGGTACATAGCTCCACTGTCAATATAAATATATCCTATTTCGCGAGCCAGATCTTTGGCCATTGTGCTTTTACCACAAGAGGAAAAGCCATCGATTGCTATGGTGATTTTTTTCATTTTATTTGTAATTGTACTATAATGTCATTGAGAGATTGAATAATAAAGAAGAAGAGCTGAGATGATATTTTGCATAGGCAGCTCCTAATTTAAAACGCTTAATTTGTATACCGGCTCCGGCTGTGAGACCTGCCCAATGGCTGGAGTCAGCTATTTTCATCTCGTTTTTCCTGCGGAAATTGTATCCTAACGAAATATAGAAATTATCTGTTGGCAGAAAGTCGATACCTAACACGGTGTGATCAAAGAAGTTGGAATTTTTCCAATCGGTCAGATTGTATAAAGTTGCTGATACCCGGAAAGGAGCATGTGACAATCGCTTTGTGATGCCTACTTGTACATCTACCGGAAGCTTTTCATGTTTATCCTCAAAGGCTACAATTTGTCCTCCTAAATTACGAGCAACAAGAGAAAAGGAAAAGTCACTGTTTTGATGATAATAATTCAATCCCAAATCTACTCCGATAGCAAATGAAGAAAATTTCTCGTAATTGGAATAAATGAGATTTGCTTTTACTCCACCACTCCAGTAGTCACTTAAGTCATAAGAGTAGATTCCTGAAAATGCCATATCTTTGGCTGAAAAGGTTCCTATTATTACATTTTCACTGGTTGTTTCTTTCATTGTTCCATAGTTCACAAACTGAGCTGTTACTGCCCATGTTGAGCGTTCTCCGGCAACACGTGAGAAAGCTGCACTGGCGGCGTTAACTCCGGCTATATATAACATATAGTTCAGGTTAAGTGTTTTATCCGCTACGCATGACAACAACGCAGGATTATGGACCGCCATTGTGAGATCATCCTCTATAATGGATATATTTTCCCCGCCTAATGCTGCTGCATGAGAAGAAAAAGGGATTTTGAGGAATTGGAACACGCTATTATCTTCCTGAGCCTGTATCCGGACCCAAAAAAGGAGTAATACTACTATGAATATATTCTTTTTTAACATTTTGGCAGAAAAAACTGTTCAAATATACTTTATTTCTCAAATATCTGCGTTATATTTGTGGCAGAAAAGCACGTGAGACTCAAAAGCACTGAGAAACACATCTGATTAAAAGAACGTATTATTAATATTTATATTATAATTTATGGAAGTTAAAAAATCACCTAAAGCAGACCTGGAAGGCAAAAAGTCTACATGGTTGCTTATCGGATACGTGGTTGTATTAGCTTTTATGTTCGTGGCGTTCGAATGGACTGAGCGAGACATAAAGATTGATACAAGCCAGGCTTTATCCGATTTAGTGTTTGAAGAGGAAATGGTTCCTATTACGGAACAAGAACAGAAAATTGAGGTTCCACCTCCACCTGAAGTACCTGCAGCAGCAGAAATCTTGGATATTGTAGATGATGACGCTGATGTAGAAGAAACAATTATAGCATCAAGTGAGGAAACCGGTCAGAAAGTTGAAGTGAAATATGTGCCTGTACAGGTTGTTGAAGAAGAACCGGAAGAACAGGAAATCTTCGATGTTGTAGAAAAAATGCCGGAGTTCCCAGGTGGAAATGCTGCCTTGATGTCTTATTTGGCTAAGAATATCAAATATCCTACAATTGCGCAGGAAAATGGTACACAAGGTCGTGTTATTGTACAGTTTGTTGTAAATAAAGATGGTAGTATCGTAGATGCAAAGGTTGCACGTAGTGTTGATCCATATCTGGATAAAGAAGCTCTTCGTGTGATCAATTCCATGCCTAAATGGAATCCTGGTATGCAGAGAAACAAACCTGTACGTGTGAAGTATACGGTACCTGTAATGTTTAGATTGCAATAATATTTATGTAATATACGGGAAAAGGCTGCCATAAAAGCAGCCTTTTTCATTAGTAATTATTTCTCGTCTTTTTAATTCAAATGACTATGTTTACTGCATCTCAATTGCTTGATAAAATAAATACCCATGTTTCCGAATTACAGTTTACCCGTTCTCCAAAAGGATTATATGATCCGGTAAAATATGTCTTGTCGTTAGGTGGAAAGCGCATTCGTCCTGTATTGATGTTGATGGCTTATAACTTATATAAAGAAAATGTGGAGCAAATTTATGATCCGGCTACCGGTATTGAAATTTATCATAACTATACTCTTCTTCATGATGATCTCATGGACAGAGCTGATGTGCGTAGAGGTAAATCTACCGTGCACAAAGTCTGGGATGATAATACTGCCATATTGTCAGGAGATGCAATGTTGGTGCTTGCTTATCAATATATGGCTGCCTGTCCAACGGAATATTTAAAAGAGGTGATGAAGCTTTTTAGCCTTACAGCTCTTGAAATTTGTGAAGGTCAGCAGATGGATATGGAGTTTGAACAACGTAGCGACGTTAAGGAAGAGGAATATATTGAAATGATCCGCTTGAAGACAGCAGTATTGTTGGCTGCCAGCCTGAAGATAGGTGCAATATTGGGAGGAGCATCCAGAGAAGATGCTGAACGTCTTTATGATTTTGGTGTTCAGATAGGTATTGCTTTTCAGTTGCAGGATGATTTGCTGGATGTGTATGGTGATCCGGTTGTCTTTGGCAAGAAAATAGGGGGAGATATTCTCTGCAATAAGAAAACTTATATGTTGATTAAAGCTTTGGAGCATGCTGATAAGGATTGTTTTGCCGAACTGAATACCTGGATTGCTGCTGAATCTTTTGTTCCGGAGCAAAAGATCGTTGCTGTAACCGGGATTTATGATAAGATTGGCATAAAGGGTATCTGCAAAAATAAGATGCGTGAATATTATACCCGTGCTATGGAAAGTTTAGCAGCAGTAACAGTGGCTGAAGAAAGAAAAAAAGAATTAAAAAGTTTGATGGAACATCTGATGTACAGAGAAATGTAATTAATAGTGTTGTCCGATGCCTTACAGACGTTTACCAAATACAGACCAGGCCAGAATACGAGCGCTGAAATCGGCGGTCGGAAAGGGTGATGTGTATAATGTAAATGAACTGGCGATATCCTTGAATACTTTATCCGAAGCAAGGAATTTTCTTTCAAAATTTGAGATAGCTCACAACTATTATGCTCAATGTTATGATAACCAGGTGAAGGAAAGTCCAAAGCATCAGTCAAACGTAAAAACAGCTCGTTTGTATATTTCCCATTTTATCCAGGTATTGAACTTGTCTGTACTTCGTTCAGAAGTGAAACCTATTCATAAAAAACTATACTGTTTGCCGATTGATAATTATAATGTTCCGGATTTAACATCTGAGGCCGCTATGGTTGAATGGGGAAAACGGATTATTGAAGGTGAGAGGAAAAGAACGTCACAGGGGGGAGTACCTATTTATAACCCTACTATTGCTAAGGTGAAGGTTCATTATGATATATTTGTTGACAGTTATGAAAGACAGAAAGCATTACAGGTATTGACTAATCGCAGCTTAGAAGGGTTGGCTACAATGCGTACACGTGCTGATGAATTAATATTGGACATTTGGAATCAGGTAGAAGAAAAGTTCCGGAATATATCTCCTAATGAACTCCGTTTAGACAAATGTCGTGACTATGGGGTGATTTATTACTACCGAACAGGTGAAAAACGTCCTGAATAGATTTATTTAATTATGCTTGTTGATTCTCATTCACATCTTTTTTTGGAAGAATTTTCTGGTGATCTTCCACAAGTAATGCAGCGTGCTCACGATGCAGGTGTAACTCATATTTTTATGCCGAATATAGACAGTACAACAATTGGACCATTACTTTCGGTATGTAATACCTATAAAGGGTTTTGTTTTCCGATGATAGGATTACATCCTACTTCTGTTAATGAGTCTTATGAAAAAGAACTGGATATTGTTGCACATCAGTTAGCTCCTTTCAATGAGTATGTGGCTATTGGTGAAATAGGTTTGGATCTTTATTGGGATAAAACTTTTTTGAAAGAGCAACTTATTGTCTTTGAAAAACAGATAGAATGGGCTTTAGAGTACCATCTGCCTATTGTGGTTCATTGTAGAGAAGCTTTCGAGTATATATATAAGGTATTGGAACCTTATAAAAAAAGTGGATTAAAAGGGATTTTTCACAGTTTTACCGGTACCTCCGAAGAGGCTGAGAAGTTATTGGAGGTTCCGGATTTTATGTTGGGAATTAATGGGGTCGTAACATTTAAGAAGTCTCAGTTAGCAGATGTATTGAAAGGTATTCCCTTGACACGTATTGTTTTAGAGACTGATTCACCTTACCTGACTCCCGTTCCAAATCGCGGAAAGAGGAATGAAAGTGCCTATATAAAAGATACCTTAATAAAAGTTGCAGAGGTTTATGAAAAGATGCCGGAACGGGTTGCTGAAGCCACATCTGAAAACGCTTTAAAAGTGTTTGGAATGCTCAAATAAGCCTCTAAAGGTTTTAAAATATATTAATTTGGAGTATTTCTTTGAGATAAAAGAGCTAGAATGCTTTAGAAGAAGAAAAAAAAGGATACATTTGTAGCTGAAAAGGCTCAAACCGGTTTAGGGAGAGATGCTCGAGTGGTTGAAGAGGCACGCCTGGAAAGCGTGTATACGCCAAAAGTGTATCGCGGGTTCGAATCCCGCTCTCTCCGCAGGAAGTATAAACAAGAGACGATAAGTAAATACAATAATAATAATTTAATTAATTAATCTTAAAAATTAGACACACAATGAAAAAGTTATTTGCAATTGTTGCTGTGATGGGAGTCTTAACATTTGGCTCAACTCAACTTGCTCAGGCTCAAGATGCTCCTGCTGCTGAACAAACTGAACAGGCTGCACCTGCTGCAGTAGAACCAGCTGCTGCTGATGCTTCTGTTGCCGGCGTTGAAGAAGGTGGTATTCACAAAGAAATTAAAGTAAAATTCATTGAAGGTACTGCATCTTTCATGAGTTTGGTAGCTATTGCATTGGTTATCGGTTTGGCATTCTGTATTGAACGTATCATTTATTTGAGCTTGGCTGAAATCAATACTAAGAAATTTATGGCTTCTATCGAAGCTGCTTTGGAAAAAGGTGATGTTGAAGCTGCAAAAGACATCGCTCGTAACACCAGAGGCCCTATTGCATCTATTTACTATCAAGGTTTGATGAGAATTGATCAAGGTATTGATGTAGTAGAAAAATCAGTTGTATCTTATGGTGGTGTGCAAGCAGGTTACCTTGAAAAAGGATGTTCTTGGATTACACTGTTTATCGCAATGGCTCCGTCATTAGGATTCTTGGGTACTGTAATCGGTATGGTGCAGGCATTTGATAAGATCCAGCAGGTAGGTGATATCTCTCCGACGGTTGTTGCAGGTGGTATGAAAGTAGCCTTGATTACAACTATCTTCGGTTTGATCGTTGCTTTGATTCTTCAGGTATTCTACAACTATGTACTTTCTAAGATCGAAGCTCTTACAAGTGAAATGGAAGATTCTTCTATCTCTTTGCTTGACATGGTAATCAAATATAACTTGAAATACAAAAAATAATCTGAGATGAGTAAGTTATCATATAAATTATCGTACTACGTACTGTACGCAATGTTTGCTCTTATCCTGGTGGTATTAGGTCTCTTTTATTTTGGGGGAGATGCTCAGGGAACAGCTGCATTGGCAGGCGTTGATCCGGAAATGTGGCAACCTGCAAATACAGATGCATTATTGTATTTGATGTATGCACTTTTCGGACTTGCAGTAGCTGCAACTATTATTGCTGCTATATTCCAGTTCGGTTCAGCGTTGAAAGATAATCCGGTAAGCGCTATTAAATCATTGATCGGTCTTATTCTTTTAGTTCTTGTACTGGTTGTTTCTTGGGCTATGGGTAGCGAAGAGACTTTGAGAATACCAGGATATGATGGAACGGACAATGTTCCTTTTTGGTTGAAGCTAACTGATATGTTCCTTTATTCAATCTACTTCCTTTTGGGGGCAACAGTTGTTGCTATCATCTTGAGTAGCATTAAGAAGAAATTATCATAATCCAATTGAGCTTGCTCAATTAAATATAGTAATACTATGGCAAAAGGAAAAAGAAAAGTTCCTGATATAAATTCAAGTTCTACGGCTGATATCGCTTTCTTGTTGCTGATCTTCTTCTTGATTACAACTTCTATGGATACGGACCGTGGTTTGGCAAGACGTTTGCCGCCACCGCCTGAAAATGATAAGGAGCAGAAGAATGAAGACAAGGTTAAGCAACGTAACGTTCTACAGATTTACCTGAACATGTATGACCAGTTGATGGTTAATGGTGAAATCATGAATGTTCAGCAGTTGAGAGCGAAGACTAAAGAGTTTGTTGCTAATAAATATAATGATGAATCGTTGCCGGAAAAAACATCAAAGGAGGTTGATTTCTTTGGTCCGACAATGGTCACTGAAAAGCATGTAGTCTCTTTACAGAACGACCGTTCTTCTTCATATCAGGCATATATTGACGTACAAAATGAATTGGTTGCTGCTTACAATGAACTGAGAGATGAACTATCTCAGGAAAAGTGGGGAAAGAATTATTCAGAGTTAAATGAAGATCAGCAGAAAGCTGTTCGTGAAATTTATCCTCAGAAGATTTCTGAAGCTGAACCTAAAAAATATGGAGAAAAGAAGTAATGGGAAAATTTAATAAAACAGGTAAACGTGAAATGCCTGCGTTGAATACTTCTTCTCTGCCTGACCTTATCTTTACGCTGTTATTCTTCTTTATGATTGTAACAACGATGCGTGAGGTAACGTTGAAGGTTGAATTTAAGATTCCGCAAGCAACAGAATTAGAAAAGCTTGAAAAGAAATCATTGGTTACGTTTGTGTATGTAGGAAAACCAATGAGAGAGTTTCGTCAGAAGATGGGTTCTGAGAGCCGTATCCAATTGAATGATGCTTTCGCCGAAGTTTCGGAAATTCAGGATTATATTATTGCAGAAAGATCAAGCATGAAAGAGTCTGATCAGGCAATGATGACTGTATCTCTGAAGATCGATAAGGATACGAAGATGGGTATCGTAACTGATATCAAGAATGCGCTTCGTCAAGCTTATGCTCTGAAAATTAACTACTCTTCGCAACATCGCGAATAAAAGGTTGATTGAATATATTTGAAAAGGGTGCTTAACTAAAAATAAATAGTTAAGCACCCTTTTCCTTTGGAATGAAATGACGAGAATGTTTAGGATTTCATTTTCACATTATAGACTTCCTTGTGGATTTTTTTCTTTACTGTGTCGAAATCCTGTTTGCATTGTAAACTGCCATATACCATCAGATACATCGGTAAGAAAGGGTCTCCGTTCTTGTATGGGGGTTGTTGGTACTCTTTCTCCCAAAGAACAAATCCTTGTCGTTTGTAGAAGTTTATGCGACGTTGTGCCATTTCTTCCAGAGGCATTTCAACTTCCAGAACGATGGGGAGGTTTAACTCTTTACATAAGAAGTCTAATACCTTTTTGCCATAGCCACTATTTCGTAATGTCGGGTTAATAGCAAAGTGTTCTACATAATAAAAATGGTCGAAATCCCAGTAGGTAATGAATCCCACAGGGGTATTATCATCAAAAATGATATTATTATGGAAGTTACCAATACGGTTGGTATATTCGCGCAAATCTTTCAGTTCACGGTATTCTTCCGGTGGAAAGGCTGCAATAAGCAGATCCTCCATAAATTGGTAATGTTGTACGTCAGACGTACTGATAGGTTGGAGTCTAATCATAAAGGTCTGGGTTTTGATTATTACTTTATTTCTTGTTGGTATAAAATTCGATAATTCTACGAATAGAACGTTGGCACACCGGACAGAAGGTCGGATATTCATTTGTTCGCATGCGGCAATCAAAGGAGGGACGGTAGATACCTTTTGCTGAATATCCACCACCTTCATAAACACCTACCGGGTACTGTTTATTCATTTGCGGAGGAGTAGGAACAGGAACTCCTGCCGGAAGCATATCTTTCCATTTGGAGGAGAAATCTACACGGGTAGAGATATTCGGCTCCCAAGGTTCCACATCGAGCGGATAAGTGTCTGCCATTACATCTTCTTCATAGAAGTATTCGTCGCCTAAACCTCCAAAACTATGCCCGAATTCGTGTACTACCACAGGCTTGAAGGTAGGATGGTGGGCAGCAGTCAGTGTATAGGAGTTGTAAATACCTCCACCACCGTATTCTTCGGTATTGACGATGATGATAATATGCTCGTAAGGAATACCTGATAACGCGTTGTGTATGGACTTTACACGACTGGTAGTCAGATAGCGGTCGGAATAGAAAGTATCAAAATGAGAGTTAAATGCCGTTTGTCTCCAATCGTTTTTTCGTGGTATACTGACACCACTATCTTTTGACGGGCTGGCAACAGCAACAATATTGAACCGGCTTTTCATTGATTTGAATGGTTCATAAAAGAAAAGACTTTCGCATGTTTTTTCAGCATCTTTGTAGAATAGATCCATCTCAGCTTCAGTATACCCTTCAGCCAGGATGGCTACATCGATACAATCTGCTTCACTACCACTTTTCAGAAGGTATTTATGTGGCGTTATATGTGAGATACCCCGTTCATGAATCAGTATATCATCGGGATGTATAATATGTTTTAAATGAGCCATTACTTTTCGTGATGAGTTGAGTAGTGTGATCTCTATCTCTACCGGGTGTTGCGGATAAGGAAGCAGAAAAGTATTTTCAAATCCTTTTGCTGTTTTCTGAGCCTCGTCTGTAGAAAGCCACTCTTGAAAAAGAGAGGAAAAGGAGGTTTTATAGATACATTTTCGAGTGGTGAGATCAGTCATTGTGATCTGACCGTTACCCTCTAAAGGAAGTTCGGAGAGATGATGTCTGCGCCCTGCCCATGAAGGTAGGTGCGAAAGTTCATCCAGATAGATCGATTGGTGTTTGGCATCACCGGTGAAAATATAATCTACTCGTAATGTTTTGTCTTTGAAAAAGTCTGTAAACTCCTGTGCGTGTATGTTTATTACCATCAACAGGCATAGTATGAGGGTGGTATTTCGTTTCATATTTAGCGTATATTTATGTTTTTACAAAGGTACGAACAATTGCTGACTTATCCCATATTTAGAAATAAAAGTAATAAATCATAGTATTTATTGCCAAAAAATTATCTAACTTTGCAATAACATTCATGTATTAAAACAAATTGATCTAAAATGGGACATCATCAATTGGATACTTTAGATGAGCAGATTCTGAAGCTGATAGCAGATAATGCGCGTATTCCTTTTCTGGAAGTGGCACGGGCATGTAATGTTTCGGGTGCAGCTATCCACCAGCGTATACAGAAGCTGACTAATCTGGGGATATTGAAGGGTTCGGAGTTTGTCATCGACCCTGAAAAAATCGGGTACGAGACGTGTGCTTACATTGGAATTTACCTGAAGGACCCGGAATCATTTGATTCTGTGACAAAAGCTTTGGAAGCTATACCAGAGGTGGTGGAATGTCATTTCACTACAGGTAAATATGATATGTTCATCAAGATTTACGCAAAGAATAATCACCATCTGTTGAGTGTCATTCATGATAAGCTGCAGCCGTTGGGGTTGGCACGTACTGAGACGCTTATCTCTTTCCATGAAGCTATTAAACGGCAGATGCCGATTATAGTAGACACAGACGATCAGGAGTGATTCGTTTTCTGTCTGTAACTATCTGGTATAATCAACGAACGCATAGGAGCAGAGATGTTTCTCATCCGCAGGATGGGCTTCTCTGCTTTTTTCATGCCATACTGTAAGGTCTACTGAAGGGAAGAAAGCATCAGCTTCCACGGCTTCATCATCTATTTCAGTAAGGCAGAGTTCGTTGGCTATGGTAATAGCCTGGCGGTATACAGTTTCTCCGCCGATGACGTAAACATGCTCATCTTCGCAGCAATTTAGCAAAGCTGCTTCTAAAGATGTGAAAACTTCGGCACCGGGAAAACTATTTGCCGGATTGGAAGAAAGAACAATATTGCGACGGTTGGGAAGTGCACCTTTAGGAAGTGACTCGAATGTTTTTCGGCCCATTATAATTGTATTTCCTGTGGTGAGTACTTTAAAACGTTTGAGGTCATTGGGCAGCCAGAACAAAAGCTTATTTTTGAAGCCGATAGCCATATGGCGATCTACAGCGGCTATAATGCTGATTTTACTCATAATGTTTATTGGAATTTGGTAGTTATTAGCAGTTGGAATCTATGCAATATGTCGTTAGAACATAAAAATACGATCATGCTGCATAGCTTCTAATTACCAACTACTAAATTTTAGCTACTGATTTATACCGAAACTTTTCCCGCAATATGTGGATGCGGATCATAGTTTATTAATTCAAAATCTTCAAATTTGAAGTCGAAGATATTTTTTACATCCGGATTTATCTTCATTTGGGGTAGCGGACGTAGTTCACGGGTTAATTGTAGCTTTACCTGTTCCATATGGTTCAGGTAGATATGCGCATCTCCCAATGTATGTACGAAATCTCCGGCTTTCAATCCGGTCACTTGTGCCATCATCTGTAATAACAAGGCATAAGAGGCGATATTGAACGGAACTCCCAGGAAAATATCTGCACTCCGTTGATAGAGTTGCAGGCTCAGACGGCCATTTGCTACATAGAACTGAAAGAAAGCATGACATGGGGGTAGGTTCATATTATCAAGGTCTCCTACATTCCAGGCACTTACGATGATTCGTCGGGAGTCAGGGTTGTGTTTGATTGTATCTACCACTTCACTGATCTGATCGATAAAACCACCTTTATAGTCAGGCCATGAACGCCACTGATAACCATAGATATGTCCCAGTTCTCCTTTTTCGTCTGCCCATTCATTCCAGATACGAACACCGTTATCTTGCAGGTATTTTACATTTGTATCTCCCTGCAAGAACCATAATAGCTCATATATAATAGATTTCAGGTGCAATTTCTTAGTCGTCAGGCAAGGGAATCCCTCGTCGAGATTGAAGCGCATCTGATGTCCGAAAACACTGATTGTACCAGTACCGGTGCGGTCACTCTTTTCAGCACCTTCGGCAAGTACACGGCTGAGTAAATCTAAATACTGTTTCATACTGCAAAGGTAGAAAAAAAGTAGTTAGAATCCAGTAGTAAGTAGTTAGAATCTATGCAGATTATAAAAAGGGAGTGAATAGGTTGGCAAACCACCCGACAAACTTCTTCCACGGTGAACGCTTTTTCCATATTTCGGGGGTGAGCTTAGTACAGTGTTGGGTATCAGCCTCGAATACACTGTCAAGTTGTGCTGTGAACTCCTTGTCAAAGATAAAAGCATTTGTCTCATAGTCGTAGCGCAGGCTTCGACTGTTAAGGTTGGCGGTGCCTACCGTACAAAAGGTCTCGTCCACCATCATGATCTTCGAGTGGTGAAATCCGCCATTATACAGATATATATCTGCGCCCCGTTTCATTAGTTTGTGTACTTTATAGAGCGATGCATCCGGCGTGAAAGGTATATCTGCCTTGGAGGAGATCATAATCTCTACCTTTGTACCTTTCTCAAGTGCGTAGTTTAGTGCTTTCCGAATCGAAGAGGTGGGCACGAAGTAAGGATTCACTATTCGTACATTTTCTTTTGCCGCATAGATAGACATGGCATAAGTATGGCTGAGCATGCGGGTATTCTTTTTCGGTGTACGATCGACGATGGCAACGGTAATTCCGTCAATACTATCTGCCGGAGCCGGAAATTCGGGAAAGTAGGCCTCTCCGGTGATATCCTGCTTGGTTGTTTTATTCCATATTGTGAGAAATATTTCTTGCAGAATGTCTACTGCCGGGCCTTCAATGCGGATATGCATATCACGCCATGTACCAATTTTGGGGAGTCCGTTGATGTAATAATCTGCTATATTCATTCCTCCGGTATAGCCTATTTTTCCGTCGATAACAACTATTTTCCGATGATCCCGGTGTGCTGCGTGGTTGATATAGGGAAACTTAAACGGATCGAATTTGACTATTTCGATGCCCCGTTCGCGGATTGCTTTGAGATGACGCTTCTTCAGTGGCTTATTATTAGACCAGTTGCCGAAAGCATCGAATAAGGCGCGTACTTCCACTCCTTCCTTTACTTTTTCGGCCAATAGATCGAAAAGTGCGTTGGCAATAGAATCATTCCGGAAGTTAAAGTATTCCAAATGTATATGGTGTTTAGCACCGCGGATAGCTTCAAAGAGATCCTCAAATTTCTCGCGTCCGCTTTTGAGCAACTTTACTTTATTACCATGCGTAATAGGGATACCCGATTCTTGGAGGAAATTGAGTACCATCTGGTCGCTGGGTAATTCGGTAGTGTCTTGTCGCTGTACCCATAAACTGTCTATTTCATCTGCTTTAATGTTGCTTGTCGTCAAAAGCAACAAAATAAAAAATATATGTAGTCTCAAAACTTGTAGTCTTTATTTAGTTTACTAAGGAAACAAAGATACAACTTCTCTGTTCGGAGCTCTTTTCTGTCAAGAGTAGATTTATCATAGTTTAACAATTAAAAAGCTGTTTTCCTATCATTTGATGTTACGTCTCACCAGATTAAGAGATAAATTATTATCTACTGATGAAAAAAAAGTTTGCCGGTATCAAATGGATTGTTTATAATCGGGATATTGTTGATATGCTGGTTGCAAACAAGACCGATGTACCCTGTTTACAGGGTATATTGGAACCTATTGATTAAAATATCCTTGTTTGTATAAATAAAAAAGAGGAAAGCATGAGCTTCCCTCTTTTATTTATTAAATTGAATATATGATTGTAATACGTTTACAAATATACTACATTACAAATCCAAAAGCAAACTTTTTGCTTTGTTTTTTCTTATGCCATAGACCATGCTTTGCGTACTCCCAGAAACATAAGTACCGCTGCGGCGATAATCAGTGATTTGAGATCAATGCCTGTTGCGGCTCCGCTTTGCACCATCGATACGAATATATCACGTGCAGTACCTGCTACTGCCTGAAGTCCGTCGTAAGCAAAAAACAGCACCACAGCTACAAGTGTAATAAATACGCTCCATATTTTCACCAGCAGTCCTGTACGGTAGGGCAGATGGTGCATTACACGGCGACTAAAGCCATTATCGGGTATTTCTTGTTTTTGTTTTGCAAAGAATTCCCGTATTAGTTTATCATCTGTTTCCATCATAACCGTTTTGTTTTAAATACATTGCCAATTTCTCTTTACCACGCGACAGGTGACTTTTTACTGTTCCTGCCGGTATACCCACAATTCCCGCAATTTTGTCTATACTTACATCTTCTATATAGAACAAAGTGATGCAGGTTCGTTCCACTTCTTTTAGCTTTTCAAGTGATTGGTAAATGTCCATGCGTTGCCCCACGTTTTCCTGTTCAACACTATTGGTAGCATCTACTTCTCTGGAGTCCAGCTCGGTTGTTTCCTTCCGACTGCGAATATAATCATAAAATACATTATAAGCAATACGATAAAGCCATGTTGAGAAATTTGAAAGATTTTTAAAGGTTGCTATACTTGTATATGCTTTGATGAATGTATCTTGTGCCAGATCGTCGCTCAAATCGCTGTCGCCGCACGTCAGGTTGAGGAAGAAGCGCCGGATAGGCGATTGATACTTCTGAACCAATTGGTTGAAGGCCTTGGTGTTTTTAAACACCACGACCTGTGCGACTAACGATATGTCGTTGATCTGACTCATTTTTGTTCGTCAGTAGGATGTTGATTACGGGCAACCAACCATTGTCCGAGGCCGGTGAACATTATCAGCAGGCCTATACACCCCAGAGCAAAGCTGTCTGTTATAGCCCAAAGGAAGATGAACAATCCGGTGCCGAGGCACATGTTTTTAATCCCCTTGGAGCGTGTGTCCGTATTCAGGCTCTCTTTAAGGATACCTTCCGGAATGGGCTGTCCGGCAGCAATGGCTTTTTCTACCAGTTTGTAACGTTCACGCCTATTCTTGTAGCGGAAGTAAAACGCAATGAAGATAACAAAAATAGGGAAACCGAAAACTAATATCAGGATGAAGAATGCAAGAGCAATACCTTTGGATGCCATTCCGCTAAAGTCTTTGACTAAAGAGAAATCTTCGTCATTAAAACCTGTGTAACTATATGTACTGTCATAAGAATCAGTCGATTCGCTTTCTACGGTCACTCCATCTTCTGCTGTATCCTTGTATTTGGGAGTATATACTGAATCGTCATTGGTTTTGCTGACTGTAATTGTTACCTGTCCGGTACTATCTTTGTAGACGGTTTTCTGCTTTTGTGCAAATGACATGGAGCAGTAGAGGGTTGCCACCATCAGAGCAATTAGAATTCTTTTCATATCTTGTAATTTTTTTGTTTCTTTGGTTGTTAGACGTAGTTAGCCTGCCGGAAAGTTGCAAAGAGACAAAATATTTTTGATATTTGCAGGATTTAACAGAAGAAAATCAATGGAGTTGCAGTTTATTCAGAGTAAAATATATGAGATACGTGGACAGAAGGTGATGCTGGATCGGGATTTGGCAGAGCTTTATGGTATAGAAACGAAACGTTTAAAAGAAGCGGTGAGGAGAAATCTCAGGCGCTTTCCTGTCGACTTTATGTTTGAGTTGAACCGGAAAGAGTTTGAATTTTTGAGGTCGCAAATTGCGTCCTCAAACGGGCGGGGTGGATTGAGGTACATGCCTTTTGCTTTTACAGAACAAGGAGTAGCTATGCTTTCTTCAGTCCTGAATAGCGATGTAGCTATTGAGGTCAATATCTCAATTATGCGTGCTTTTGTTGCTGTACGCCAATTGATATCTAATCCTCCGGTTAATGACCTGGCGAAGCTACAATCTGAAATTCAGGAATTGAAAGGATATATCGAAGAAGTCTTTACCGGTTATAACGATATAAATGATGATACGCGTATGCAGATAGAATTGATAAATCGGACTCTTGCGGAGTTACAGACCAAAGAGAAAGATGTCAGTAAACCCCGTAATCCAATCGGCTTTAATACATACAAAAAGTAAATCCTATGAACTTGCCAGTCTCTTTTATCGACTATACCCGTGCCTTGTTGGGCAACGAAGAATATGAAAAGTTATTTGCCGCCCTGGAGCAAGAGCCTCCTGTCAGTATTCGCCTTAATAAGTTGACAATTGACAGTGGACAATTGACAGTGACTATGCAGGCTGATAGCGTAGCCAACTCTCAACTTTTAACTTTCAACTCTCAACTAAAACAAGTTCCCTGGTGCGAAGAGGGGTATTATCTCGATCAGCGTCTGACGTTTACTTTTGATCCTCTTTTTCATGCCGGTTGTTATTATGTGCAGGAAGCCTCGTCTATGTTTGTTGGTCAGGTGCTGCAACAGTATCTATCCGAAGAGCCTGTTGTGATGCTTGATCTTTGCGCTGCTCCCGGTGGAAAGTCTACCCATGCATGTAGACTTTTGCCGGCAGGAAGTCTGTTGGTTGCAAATGAAGTGATTCGCAATCGTTCGCAGATACTTGCAGAGAATCTGACAAAGTGGGGGTATCCCGGGGTTGTAGTGACGAACAATGATCCGGCAGATTTTTCACGTCTTGGAGGTTTTTTTGATGTAATACTTACCGATGTACCCTGTTCCGGTGAGGGTATGTTCCGAAAAGATCCCCGCGCAATTGAAGAGTGGAGTTCGGATAACGTTGAAATATGCTGGCAACGTCAACGCCGTATTATTGCTGATATCTGGCAATGTCTTAAACCGGGTGGTATACTTATATACAGTACTTGTACTTATAACACGAAGGAGGACGAAGAAAATGTACGGTGGATTTGTGATGAGTTTGGGGCAGAAGTACTTCCGCTGGATATCTCTTCGGAGTGGAACATCACAGGAAACCTGCTAGCAGGAACGGACTTTCCGGTCTACCGTTTTTTGCCTCATAAAACGAAAGGGGAGGGGTTCTTTCTTGCCGCACTTCGGAAACCGGAAGGAGAGAAAGAAATGTACGGTGCTGCAGGTTCGGAGTCATTTGCTTATGAAGCTGGCAATGGAAAGGCTACCCGCAAAAAAGTGTCTGTTATGCGAGGTAAAGCAGCTCCTTCGGCGATTGGTAAAGAACAATTAACGGCAGCAAAAAGCTGGCTTGCAGTTCCTGAAGCGTATGAACTGTCAGCGAATGGAAACACGATTACTGCATTTCCTAAAGAATACATCGGTGAACTTGCCATTTTACAGCAGTTTCTCCGCATAGTACAAGCGGGTATTACAGTGGGGGAAGTGAAGGGGAAAGACCTTATTCCCGATCATGCACTTGCCATGAGCCGGGCATTGCAACCGGGTATTTTCTCTACAGAAGAAATCAGTTACGAACAAGCCATTGCTTATTTACGCAAAGAGGCCATCTCTTTATCGGAGACGGCCCCTCGTGGTTATGTATTGCTTACTTATAGATCGGTTCCCCTCGGTTTTGTGAAGAATATAGGCAATCGTGCCAATAACCTTTATCCGCAGGAGTGGCGTATTCGCAGCGGATATTTGCCTGAAGAGATACGCATCCTGTGATGACGAACCGGACATCGGATCCGACTGTGTTCTTTCCGGTTAAGGCAATATTCCTTCCGGCATTTCCAGTCCGGTGAATGAAAAGCCCAACTGCCTTCCTGTTCCTTCTTCTTCCAGAATGTAAGAAGGAGGAGGCTCTGGCGATGTCCGTGTATCTCCTGTTGGGGGAGTGTTCCAATTCAAATTCAGGTTCTTGTCCAACCGGTGGAGTATATACGGATTGCCGTGAAGGATGAACTTATGTGAACCGGTCAAGGCTTCTGCGTGCTCCACACTCTCTGTAAAGGTGAGTGTCATATTGGCCTGGTCGTCCATTCCCGGTTCGAGTACATAATTTCCTTTTGCTACCAGTACCAACCCGGATGAAAAGGCTGTTTGAGGTCCTTGTTTGAAGAAATATGCATCCCGTGCACGATTGTTGATAAGAAACATATCCGAAATACCAGGCAGCATCTCTGCCGTACCATTCTCAGACAATGAAGATCCATATCCACGGGATAGCCGCATTGTTTCGTAATTATCCACAACTTTAATTGTCAAAAGACAACTTTCCAGCGTTGCATAGTCTGTGACTTTCAAGGTCGTTTTTCCCGTAAGGATTCCCCGGACGTAGATAGCACTGCCACCCGGAGTCGACCATCCCTGTTCCACTTGTGCACTGACAAGGCGTTGATCTTTTACTTCTAATGAGTAATCACCGTTTCCGCTTTCCAGTCCCAGGTAGCGTATACCTCCCATAGGGACTTCGTATGTGTCGTTATAAAAGCGGAGCGGACTGTTGTTGTCGTCCTTACATGCGCTCAGCAGAGTAAGGATACAGCACAAAGCTGTCTGATAGAAATGTTTAGGTATCATAATCAGTATTTTATGTTTGCTGCAAATATAATGTATTCTTCTATCTTCGTCAACAAAAAGCTTCAGAGAATGTCTGGCAAAGTGGAATAGATTCTACAATTGATTCTTATATATCTTCGCCATCGCTTTCTGATATTGGTTTTCCAGTTGCAGATAGTTTTGTTTGCTTTGGTATACTACCGAAACTTCTACAAAGTACTCAATCATACTGATCTGCCCACCGGTCAGTGCTTGTTTCAGCATTTCGAGGTCTTGCTGTGCCTGGAAGGTTTTTTCGTACTCGTCCATTGAACTGCGCAAAGTTTGTGCCTCCTGATAAAGTTGTGCTACTTGTGATTCTGCCTGTAGCATGGCGCTTTCTTTCAGGAAATCTGTGTTCATGGCTTGTGCTTTCGCTATCTTTACTTTACTTTTGTTTTCAAAGATCGGAAAAGAGAAACCTACCACTACACCATTGAAAGGAGTACCCGATTCGGTATTCCGGCGATATCCTAACTCCAGTTTCGGCAACCAGCCTTGTTTGTTGACACCAATCTGCTTACGGGCAGCTGCACTCTCACTGATAAGTGTCTGCAGGGTTGGATCTGCAGCGAGTACTTCCGCTTTAAGCATCTGATAGTCCGAAGGGAAGATAACCGCCGGATATGTATTCCCTTCAAATACTACAGGAATATTTCCATTCAGGGTATTCAGTTCCTGAAGCTTGTTACGCAAGGCTGTTTCGTTTAGCGAAGCCTCTGTTTTGACGTTTAGCAGTTCCAGGTTGATCTTGTTCGTTTCAATAATGTTGGCATCGCCTGTTTGCAAGCGTTTCTTGTACATTGCCGAAAGCTCTTCCGCATTACGTAAACGTTCTTGTAAGATCTGCTTTTGCTGGCGAAGCATGATAATGTCCAGACATACTTCCTTGGCCTGTAGCAGGATACCTTGCCGGAAGATACTTGCCTGTCCGTCGAAAGAGCTTGTTTTCAGACGGTTCAGTTTTGCACGGCTGGCGTAGAGGCTGGGAAAGTCGAAGCTTTGAGAAACAACAAGCTCTCCGATTGTCTCATTTTTGTCTTTTGCGCCCCAGAGGTGTGCATAAGAGAGACTGGGATCTGCAAGGTTATTATCAGTCTTTGCTTCCAGTTTCTGTGAAGAGATAAGCTGGGCGTTTGCCTGCAACTCCTTATTGTTCGCTTCGATATTCCGAAGCACCTGTTCTATGTTACTTTGTGCCTGCACTCCTGCAATGGCAAGGAGTGTGGCAGTAAATATCGTTATTTTTTTCATTTCATTCTATTATTTATTCTTTTCATTAGAGATATTCCCACCATCTGTCGTTTGGCGTATCTCCTCCTTCTGTGGGGAGCGGCGATGCATCATCAGGTAAACAATGGGAATGATAAATCCGTTCAGGAAAGTCGATGTTAAAAGACCTCCTAAGATTACTTTTGCCATTGGACTTTGTATCTCGTTACCCGGCAGGTCGCCACTCAGCGCCAGTGGTATCAGCGCCAGAGCACTGGAAAGTGCTGTCATCAAGATAGGATTCAACCGGTCCAGTGAGCCATGAATTACACTATCGTATACTCCCATACCCTCTTCCTGTTGCAGGTGATTGTAATGGCTGATAAGTAACATACCATTACGTGTAGCGATACCAAACAGAGAGATAAATCCGATGATGGCCGGGATACTGACTTCACCTGTGGTGATGAGTAGCGCAAATACGCCACCAATCAGCGCCAACGGCAAGTTCAGCAGAATCACTCCGGACTCTTTTACACTCCGGAACTCATGGTACAGCAGTAAGAAGATTATAACGATACTCATGAAGGAAGTCAAGGCCAGCGTGCGGCTTGCTGCCTGTTCGCTTTCAAATTGCCCTCCATATTCAATATGGTACCCTTCCGGGAGCTTTACGGAGGTATCTATCTTTTTCTGTATATCATTTACTACGCTGCGAAGGTCGCGGTCGGCTACGTTTGCAGAAATCACAATCTTACGTTTCACGTTTTCACGGTTAATGGTATTGGGACCCATAGCCGAAACAACATCAGCTACGTAGCTTAGGGGTACTTTCTTTCCGTCCGATGTATCTACCATCAGGTTACGTATCTTCTCGGCTTCGTCACGGAAGTTATCTTTCACTTTAACAATGAGATCGAATGCCTTGCCCTTTTCGTAAACCTGTGAAATGACTTCACCTGCCAATGCTACATTGATATATTCTGAGAATTCCGGCAGGGTGATACCATATTTGGCAAGCATTTCACGTTTCGGAGTGATTTTTAGCTGTGGGCGTTCAATCTGTTGTTCCACATTCAGGTCGGCAATACCGGGAATACCTTCAATAGCCCCTTTTATTTCATTACCTAAAGAGAACATTTTGTTTAAGTCATCTCCGAAAAGCTTAATAGCGATATTGGCTTTTGTTCCGGATAGCATAGCGTCGATACGGTGGCTGATAGGCTGGCCGATCTCGATATTTGCTCCGGTGATTGTACCCAGTTTCTCACGTACATCTGCAATGAGCTCACTGCGCGAACGGTCTTTCAGTTCAAATGGTGCTTCTATCTCCGAGGTATTCACTCCCAGGGCATGTTCATCCAGTTCGGCACGACCTGTTTTACGGGCCACGGTCTGTATCTCAGGAATAGTTAATAGCAACATTTCCGCACGGTGTCCCATTTTGTTACTCTCTTCCAGAGAGATACCCGGCAGCGAAGATATATTGATGGTAAATGAACCTTCGTTGAAAGGCGGTAAGAAGGAGCGTCCTAACGTGAAGAAACATCCCAAAGCAACAATAAACAGAGCAATGGTACTTCCCAACGTGATTCGTTTGTGATTAAGTACCCATCTCAATGCTTTTTCATAAACACCTTTCAACCAGCGTGCTACGAATGCTTCTTTGGGGATTTTGTCACTCTTGTTTCTGCCTAACAGGTAAGAGCATAGTACCGGAGTAACCGTTAAAGCCACTATTGTAGAAGCGAACAGTGCCACAATAAAAGCAACGCCCAGCGGTACTAACATACGTCCTTCCATACCTGTAAGGAAAAAGAGGGGTACGAAACTCACTACAATGATCAGTGTAGAGTTCAGAATAGGCATACGTACCTCTTTGGAAGCATTGAATACCACGTCGAGTACCGGGAGACGTTCAGTCTCCGATTTCATCCGGTTTTCACGGAGTCGTTTATATACGTTTTCTACATCTACAATAGCATCGTCCACCAATGAACCGATTGCAATTGCCATACCGCCAAGACTCATTGTGTTGATAGTCATCCCCATATAGTGAAGGGTGAGAATGGAAACAATCAGTGAAATGGGCAGTGTTACCAGTGAAATAATTGTGGTTCGTACGTTTGCCAGAAACAGGAAGAGCACGATCACAACGAAGATACCCCCTTCCAACAATGACTTTTTCACGTTTCCGATGGAGCTTTCGATAAAACGGCTTTGGCGGAAGATATCGGTAGAAACCTTTACATCCGCAGGGAGGTTCTTCTGTAAATCCTTTAAAGAAGCTTCCAGTTTATCCGTCAGTTCCAGTGTACTGGTAGAAGGTTGTTTGGTAACTGTCAGCAATACAGCAGGTTTTCCCCGTTCCGAGGCCGTACCCAACTTCGGAGCTTTTGCTCCGATGGCTACGTCTGCTATATCTTCCAATAGTACAGGTACGGTATTGATACTCTTTACTACGGCTTTTCCCAGCTGATCTGCCTTATCTGTAGAGAGTACTCCGCGTACTATATATTCGTTTCCGTATTCATAAAGTACTCCACCGTTGGCGTTGAGATTCATATCCCGGGTGGTGTTCATTACTTCACCCATAGATACCCCATAGTGACGCATCCGTTCCGGGTCGAGTTGTATTTGATACTCTTTCAAGTCGCCCCCCAAAACGGCTACTTGTGCCACACCCCCTGTTGAAAGCAGACGTGGACGAATTGTCCAGTCGGCGATAGTACGCAGGTCGAGCATAGATGTTGAATCTGCCGTAAGGCCGATAATCAGCATCTCACCCAATATGGAAGACTGTGGTCCAAGTGTTGGTTTGCCCACATTGGCGGGCAATGATTCATTGACTACTGCGAGCTTTTCGCTTACAATCTGCCGGGCCAGATAAATATCCGTTCCCCAGTCAAATTCTACCCAAACTACAGAAAATCCATTTGTGGAAGAAGAGCGTACGCGGCGCACGCCTGTTGCACCATTTACAGAAGTTTCTACGGGAAAGGTGACGAGCTGTTCCACTTCTTCGGCTGCCATACCATTGGCCTCAGTCATGATGACCACTGTTGGCGCATTGAGGTCGGGGAATACGTCCACTTCTGTATGCATTGCGGTATACGTACCGCCAATCAGCAACAACACCGAGGCCACGAGTACCAGGATGCGGTTCTGAAGAGAGAAATGTATAATTTTATTTAACATGAAATGATTTACAATTAGACAATTTACAATTTACGATTGAAATTACAATTATTTACGATTGGACAATTTACGATTTACGATTGAAATTACTTTGATTTACAATCTCTTTCATCAATCGTAAATTGTAAATCGTCCAATCGTAAATCTTTTTTAGTGTTCATGGCTATGTGCCGGTATCGCATTACTTGCCGAAGCCAGTTTCACCTGGTAGGCACCGCTGACAACAACAGGATCGCCGGCTTTGACGCCTGTAAGTATCTGTACGCTTTGCCCATTATCTGCACCCAGCGTCACTTCCTGCTTTTTATACCCTTCTTCATCCAGTTGCAAATAGACAAAGAATAATCCTTGCTCCTCTGTCAGTGCAGTGCGAGGGAGCGAGATAACATTTTCCATCGGGGTTGACAGTAGATATACCTCTACAAACGAACCGGGAATAATATCTCCTTTGTTGTCAAACTCAAATGTTACCGGAACATAGAATGAATTATCTCCGGCAGACTTGCCAAACGAAAGGAGGCGTCCGCTTAATTCTTTCAGTGCATACACCTTATTATCATACGGTGTTTTGAAGTTAGCCGAACCAATAGTGCGCAGATATGGGTAGTATTTTTCTGAAACTTCTGCGCGAAGGAAAAGACGACGGTTTTGTGTTACGCTGACCAACGGTTGTCCGATGGTAACATAATCTCCCTCTTTGACTAAGATATTTTTCACATATCCGCCGATAGGAGAAGATATGGCTTGTCCGCCTTTGGTATTTCCTTTGGCGAGTGCTTCGTAGCTGATACGGGCATTCTCGTAATTTTGTTCGGCTTGTGCGAAATCTTTGTCGGATACGATTTTGTTTTTAACCAACGCTTTCATACGTTCGTATTCTTTCTTTGAGATTTCATAGGCAATACGGGCACGTTGCACCGGGTCACCATCTGCTATATTACTGGATGAGATGGTTAGCAGGGTACTGCCTTTCCCTATACTCATGCCCTCGGTAACTTTACCATGAAAGCTGACAACACCGGCTACCGTAGCTACGGCTACACTTTCGTCTCCCTGTGCGGCAAGTACTTGTCCGCTGGTCTTTATCACTTGTTCAAAAGTTCCCGGTTCGATGGTACTCACCTTCACGCCGGCAGCTTCTGCCTTAGCTTTGGGTAGAATAATTTCATCGCTATGTTCGCTTTCGGAAGCCTCGTTACCGTGGTCATGCCCCTCGCACTCTTCGGTGGTACTGTGTCCTTCATTTTCGTGGTCGTGTCCTTCGTGGTCATGGTCATGAGCCTCGGTACCATGATTGTGTTCTTCGGGATTATTCCCCGGTTTGCTGTTGCAGGAGCCCAGAATAAACAATCCCAGAACTCCCATAAAGATAAGTTTCTTCATGATTATATAATATACATTCTTAATGATTTCGTTTTGTAAATTCGTCACAATTCACCCTGCAAAAGTAGAAATTCGCGGGCGCAACTGTCTTGCAAACAATGTAATAACTACATTGTTTAGTTAGATGAATGTAGAGGGAGGGGCACGAAGTCCGAAGGCACGAGTGATATTCGTGCCGTGTAAAGACTCTCGGTAGACATATTCGTTTGTGAATTGTTTTTCCTGAGGTCGGAGTAGATTTTCAATTATAAAGTCGGTGAATAAGATAGCAACAAACATGTGTTGTGGTCCCAATTCTACCTGCGCACTGGGTGCAGGAGATGAAAAACGCGCCAGACATTCGTCACTGCAGCAGGAGTCATTTTCCCGGTGGTGATTGTGTACAGGGCATTGTTCTTCAGGTGTTACATCATGTTTCATGCAGATCATCCCATTGGCATGGTGATGATGGGGAACAAGGGGTACTGCCAGCATAATGATGCTGATGACAAATAGAATATAGAATATGTACCTTTTGTTCTTCAAGTTTAAATCTTTAATCGGTTGGCAAAGATAGGATTTACCTTATCGAATAGCAAATTATAGTACTTAAAATATTAAAAAGATAATTTGGAGGGATTTCACCACAGAGGCTCACAGAGTTCCACAGAGTATTATTATTCAATAAAACGCAGATTAACGCGGATTTGCACAAAGAAAGACGAGATAGAATAACAGTCTTTTAATTTGCGCAAATTCGCGTTAATCCGCGTTTCAAAATATACCCATCGCTTGGCCTACTTCCCCGTGCGGGAAGCACTTATTTTTTTTCTAATTCTTGCAGAGAGTCCATTTTTTTCTTTTCAAGAAATTCGTAGATGCCACATAAGTGTTCTTTTACTTTCTTGTTGCCGAATTCGTATACTTTTGTCACCAGTCCATCCAGGAAGTCACGGTCATGTGAAACGACAATCAACGTACCGTCAAAATCAATCAGAGCCTGTTTCAGGATATCCTTTGTTTTGAGGTCAAGATGATTGGTAGGCTCATCCAGAATCAGCAGGTTTACCGGTTCGAGTAATAGCTTAATCATAGCTAAACGTGTACGTTCGCCTCCCGATAGTACTTTCACCTTCTTCATTGACTCTTCCGGTCCGCCAAACATGAAAGCTCCTAACAGGTCGCGTATCTTATTACGGATTTCTCCTTTAGCCACATCGTCGATGGTCTGGAATACGGTTAGGTTCTCGTCTAACAGTGAGGCCTGGTTCTGTGCGAAGTATCCTATCTGTACGTTGTGTCCCAGAGTCAATGTACCCTCATGTTCGATTTCTTTCATGATACATTTCACTAATGTGGATTTACCTTCACCGTTTTTTCCGACAAATGCTACCTTATCTCCGCGTTCTATAGTAAGTGAAGCATTTTTGAATACTGTATGTTCGCCATAGGTTTTACCTACATTGTCCATAATTACCGGATAGCTACCCGAGCGGGGAGAAGGTGGAAATTTCAGGCGTAAAGCCGATGTATCTTCTTCGTCCACTTCCAGCAATACCAGTTTCTCGAGCATCTTCACACGGCTTTGTACTTGCAGGGTTTTGGAGTATGTTCCTTTAAACCGTTCTATGAATTCGGTGGTTTCGGCAATGAATTTCTGTTGTTCGTCATACTGTTTTTGCTGCTGCACACGACGTTCTGCGCGTAATTGCAGATATTGGGAATAGTTAACTTTATAGTCATAGATGCGTCCCATTGTCACTTCGATGGTACGGGTGGTGATGTTATCGACGAATTTACGGTCATGGCTGATTACGATTACCGCTTTACCATTGTTGATGAGGAAGTCTTCCAGCCATTGTATAGACTCAATATCCAGGTGATTGGTCGGCTCGTCCAGTAGCAATACGTCCGGCTTTTTCAGTAACAGTTTTGCCAGTTCGATGCGCATACGCCAGCCACCGCTGAAGTCACTTGTCTGCCGATGGAAGTCCTCACGCACGAAACCGAGTCCTAATAATGCTTTTTCTACATCCTCTTCATAGTTGGTTGCATCAATCGAATAGAACTTTTCACTCAGTGACGAAACCTTTTCAATCAGTTCCATATAACTGTCGCTTTCGTAATCAGTGCGGGTCTCCAGCTCTTTATTTAATTGTTCTATTTCGGCCTCCATTTCATGCAGATGAGCGAACGCCTGTGCTGTTTCCTCAAATACGGTACGTCCGTCTTCGGTCATTAAATGCTGTGGAAGATAAGCAATAACACACTCTTTGGGAGCTGAAATATTCCCTCGGGTCGGTTGGCGGACTCCTGCCAATATTTTAAGCAGTGTGCTTTTACCTGCTCCGTTTTTACCCATCAGGGCAATACGGTCTTTTTCGTTAATTACAAAAGAAATATCACTAAATAAGGTGGTTCCGCCGAATTCTACGGCAACTCCGTCTACTGAAATCATATATGTTCGTTAAAATGAGGTGCAAAGATAATGCAAACTGGGAGCAGAATAAAATGAACGAGTTCATTTTTTATGCCAAGGTGCAGCTTATCTTCGCTTTTTTGGCAAAGATAATCATTTATATTATTTTTTTTTATAACTTGCGCGCTGAATGCGTATGATATAATTACGATATACTAATATGTACACGCGAATATAACAATCATTATAATGGAAAATGAATCAACAACAGACTTCCGTCCGCTAATACTGGTGGCGGAAGACGATGACAGTAATTTCAAATTGATAAAGGCTATCATAGGAAAAAAATGTGATATCCTGTGGGCTAAGAACGGAGAGGAAATAGTGAAATTGTTCAATGAGAATCGTGGCAAAGCTGCAGCGATACTTATGGATATTAAAATGCCGATAATGACTGGTTTGGACGCAACAGTGATTATTCGTAAAGAGGATCAGAAAATACCTATCATAATGCAGACTGCATATGCATTCAGTTCCGATAAAGAAAATGCAATGAAATGTGGAGCTACAGAGGTATTGGTGAAACCCATTACATTGAGTATTTTGAGGAATTGCCTAACGAGTTATTTCCCGGATTTAAAGTGGTAACTGAAATGGCTTGCCTTATAGGCAGCTGAATTTTATAACTTGCATTATAAATATGAGCTACAGGTAGAATGGTATGCATTCACTTGTAGCTCATGTTTTATAAGATTGTACACTTATGCATGACAATATTGTACACTTTGGTATAACAAGAATGTACCCTCTTGTTATGTAAAAATGTACATTCTTATAAGTCTTGATTATTAGAGAGTTATGAGCGTATTCTTTTCACTGAATAACTCATTCGTTCAAGCGGGGAAGTGTATCAATTGTTTTTATTTTCAATAGTTTCAGGTTTTCACAAGCCTGATCGTAATATCCTGAATATTCCAGTGATTTAGTGTCGTGTGCATCTACTCCAATAATGGCTGTGCAACCCTCGTTAACAGCAATATGCCAAAACTCCGGGTGTGGATAGGTCAGAGTGTCAAAAGCCTGGTTGTGGTCCATCATTCCTATATTATATTCCAAAGGGATATTAAGCCGGGCAGCTGTGCGGCAAATGTGCCGGCTAATTAATTTACAGTGGGAATCAAATTCCGGATAAGAACGCATGAAAAGATCAGGGTGGGCCAAGTAAGCAAACAGACCGCTTTCCATTCCTTCGATTGCACTCTCTTCGTAGAGTTCGAGCATGTCTGGTGTGGTAGTGTTACGTCCGAAGTAGGGAAATTTTTCGTCTGTGTGGAAGTGATGATTGCCAAAGATGATAAAATCGAGCTTATATTCTTTTATCAGTTCTTTCAGCCAATGTATGTATTCAGGAAAATATTCGCATTCCAATCCTAAATGTATCTTTATCCGGTCTTTATATTTTTCTTGCAGGCTCCGGATACTCTCTACATATTCAGGGAATTCTTCAGGAGTCATCCGGATATCTGATACATAGTCCGTATGATACTTCCACGGACTATGGTCTGAGAACCCTACTATCTGATAACCTCCTTTGATGGCACTTAAAACAAATTCTTCGTCACTCCCTGTCGCATGGTGGCAGCGGGTAGTATGGGTGTGGTAATTAGTTTTCATTTTGTTATAATTTCATCCATGCAGATGTCAAACGGCTCTGCAGGTACCTCTTCAAGCAATTGAAAGGGAAAACATATTCCAAGTTTTGTGGCTGTAATGTGGGGGAGAAGCTTGTCGTAATACCCCTTACCTCTTCCTAACCGATGTCCGGTCTGGTCAAAAGCGACGCCCGGAACTACTGCCAGTTCAATGGAATCATAGTCGGTGAACAATTTTCCGGTAGGTTCGGCAATACCATAAGAACCGATAATCAGATCCTGGGGGCTTGTATAAAGTCGTAGTTCCAGATAATCTCCGACAACGACAGGTAATATTATCCTTTTTCTTTCACTCCACTTCTCAATGAAGGAGTGGGTCTGGACTTCATCCTTCAAGGAGTGGTAGAGTAGTATGGTGTTTGCTGCCTGGAAAGCCGGATGACTTTCCAGGTTAGCTAAAATATCAGCAGAGAGTGCCTTCAGCGTAGAGTCGCAATACCGGGTTTTCTCTTGCGCTATCAGCTTGCGCAGTTCTTTTTTTCTTTCCTTCATCGTTTTTCTTGATTTCCGGTTCTTCAACTATTTCCGGTGCTTTGGGGAAAGCCTCACCTTTTTCCAGCAAATCCAATCCTTTCTTCACAGTCGGATCTGTCAGGTTGGAATATTTGATATAAGCTTCTTTTCCCAACATATTGTAAATGATGTTTCCGAAGATATTCTTTTCCAGTAGTTTATATGACTTCTGAATGAGTATATTTCTTCTCTTAACGCCTTTTGTTTCGGCATAACGAACGAATTGCTCAACGAGCCCCTGCTGACGCAGGTAGTTTACGAGTGATTCTTCCGTATCGTATTTACTTAGTTTCTCGCGGTTGTTGTCCGTATACTGGAATGTAAAGAGGATAGTCAACCCCTTGTTTAGTACGGTAGACAAGTAGGAGGTGACACCGGTAGTATCTTGTGGCACAAATACGTCGGGCATAATACCGCCACCACCGTATACAGGGCGTCCTAACCCGGTTGAGTAGCGCTGTGATTCGTCCAGTTTTATACTGTCACGTGAGAAAAATTCTCCGTGGGTATAACGGTTGTACAAATCCATTTCATAATTGCGGTCTTTTCCATTTTCGTATGGGCGCTGTATACAACGTCCTGACGGAGTGTAGTAACGGGCAATTGTTAGACGAATGGCAGAACCGTCGCTGAAATCGATGGGTTGCTGTACCAGTCCTTTACCGAATGAACGACGTCCTACGATAGTTCCACGGTCGTTATCCTGAATAGCACCCGAGAAAATTTCGCTGGCAGAAGCCGATCCTTCATCCACAAGAACAACCAATGGGAGATTCTGGCAGCTTCCTGTTCCGTTAGCAACTTCATCCAGACGTTTGTATTTACGTCCCTGTGCATAAACAATTAATTTTCCTTGCGGCAGAAACTCATTTACCATTCGTGTGGCAGCATCCATATATCCTCCGGTGTTTCCACGAAGATCTATGATAAGTCCTTTGCAATTCTTATGATTCAGTTGTGCGAGAGCATTTAATAATTCTACGTGAGATGTGCGTCCGAATTTACTGATTTGGATATATCCGAAATCATCGTTCAGCATGTATGCGGCATCTATTGTGTTCTGCGGGATATCGCCACGGGTAATCGTGAAATTGATCAGGTCTTTTTCGGTTGCACGCTTAATACCTAATTTTACCTGACTGCCTTTCGGTCCTTTCAGTTTACGCATGGCCCGTTCGTTGGTGACTTCTTTTCCAACAAAGAGGCTATCATCTACGGTTACAATACGGTCACCTGCCATTAGTCCTACTTTTTCGGAAGGTCCGCCGGGAATAACGGCATTTACATGTATGGTATCGTATTGTATTGTAAACTGGATACCTATTCCACTAAAACTTCCTTCCAATTCAGAGTTTACTTCTTCCAGATTTTGTGCTGGAATGTAGGTTGAATGCGGATCAAGTTCAGCCAGAATCTGAGGCATTGCTTTTTCTACAAGGTCTGTCATGTTCACCGTATCTACATATTGGTCATCAACAATACGGAGTAAAGCATTCAACTTATTGGATGATCCGTTGATAATGCCTAAGCGATTGCCTGCAAAATGTTTGGCGTAGAACGTTCCGATAAGGATTCCAATTACTACGCTGATAGCAATGATGACAGGGGTAAAACGGGAAGAGTTTTTTGTACTCATGCTTTTTTATTAGTTATTAGTTAGTAGTTGCAAGCTGCGGGGAGCTATGCTATAACTGCGGTTTGCTGTTTTTTCTTTTTTTGTTATTGTTACTCGTGGTCGGTTGTCACAAATATGACTTCTATTCCGGCCCGTTTGAGTAATTCAATTCCATCTTCCAGACGATAATGCTCGGAGTAAACCACTCGTTTGATACCTGCCTGAATGATGAGTTTAGCACATTCAATACAAGGAGAGGCCGTGACGTACATGGTAGCACCATCACTGCTGTTGTTAGAACGTGCTATTTTGGTTATGGCGTTTGCTTCAGCATGAAGCACATAGGGCTTTGTGACATTGTTTTCATCTTCACAGACATTCTCGAAGCCGGAAGGCGTTCCGTTATATCCGTCGGAAATGATCATTTTGTCCTTGACAATCAATGCTCCTACTTTACGCCGTTGGCAATACGAATTTTCAGCCCAGATGCTGGCCATACGTATATAACGCTTATCTAATTCTGATTGTTTATCCATTATCGTATGTGTTTTATTTTTCGGGTGCAAATGTAATGCACAGAGTTTCTGTATTATATTCAAAATAGAGGTACAAATTGTATTCATCTCCTTCATAGGAGGTTGCTTTGGTTATTGCTTCGATGATGAACTGCCCCAATTTGTCATTCGAATCGGTCACCCTTTTATCTTTTACAGTTGTTCGGAAAGTTTGTTTTTCGCCATTTGCTTCCCATGTACCGTTCATAACCACAGAACCGGAACCGTTGAAGTCACCATTGATCCTGTTTTCACTTGTACTGCCTGTGAAAGTTATCCGGAATGCCCTTGTTCCGGTGGTTGGATCATAAGACAAATAGTTCTTTTCGTCTACTCCCGGAAAAGTATACCATCTATGTTCACCCTTTTTGGTGATATAGGTCATCTTCCATGTTTTCCCTGTGAATATCTTTTGCACATCATCCGTATCATTACATCCGCTTAAAGCTGGAATCAGCATGATTGCAAACAATATTCCGATATATTTCAATATTTGTTTCTTCATCTTGGTTTCTAATCTTCAGTTTTTTTATTTCCAGTGTTTTCTTTAATGCCATTTCTGATGAGCAATGCGTCAATTGTAGGCTCTTGTCCACGGAAGCGCTTATAAAGTATCATTGGATGTTCTGTTCCACCTTTTGACAGAATATTGTTGCGGAATGATTCGGCAACTTCTCTGTTAAATATACCTTTCTGTTTAAACAACGAGAAAGCATCCGCATCCAATACCTCCGCCCATTTATAACTGTAGTATCCGGCAGAGTATCCTCCGGCAAAGATGTGTGAGAATTGTGTACTCATACAGGCATCTTTCACAACCGGTAATATTTGTGCTTTGGCCCATGATTGTTGTTCGTACTCTTTCACATCTCCTTCAAAAGGAGCATTACGGGTATACCATGCCATATCCAACAAACCGAAACTAACCTGACGCAGACAAGCATAGGCAGCATTGAAATTGGAGGCATCTACCAGCCGTTTTATCAGTTCTTCGGGTAGCTTTTCGTCCGTCTGATAGTGTTGGGCAAACGTATTGAGGAATTCTTTTTCGATAGCAAAGTTTTCCATAATTTGTGAAGGTAACTCTACAAAATCCCAATAAACGCTGGTGCCGCTGAGGCTCTCGTAAGTAGAATTAGCAAACATACCATGCAGACTGTGCCCGAATTCATGGAGAAATGTTTCCACTTCGTCAAAAGTCAGTAAGGCGGGTTTGTTTCCTGTTGGTTTTGTAAAGTTCATCACGATAGACACATGTGGCCGGCTGTTTTCTCCTGTCTTTTCGTCTATCCATTGGCCTTTATATTCGGTCATCCACGCACCTGCACGTTTTCCTGTACGTGGGTGGAAGTCTGTATAAAGTATGGCGAGCGTTTTATTGTCTTTGTCAAGTACCTCATAGGCATCCACATCCTTGTGATAAACCGGAATATCGATGTTTTTTTTGAAGGTAATTCCATACAGGCGGGTTGCCAGGCCAAATACTCCTTCTTTTACTTTTTCCAGTTCAAAATAAGGACGCAACATTTCTTCATTGATATTGAACTTCTTATCCTTTAGTTTATTAGAATAGTAACTCCAATCCCAAGGCATAACGGTGAACTCTGCACCTTGTTCCTGGCGTGCCAGCTCCTGTACTTCCTGGTATTCTTTCTTTGCAGTAGGAGTATACGCTTCTAAAAGTTGGTTGAGCAGATTGTAAACCGCATCACTGTCTTCTGCCATCCGCTTTTTCAAAGTGTATTGGGCAAAGTTTTCATATCCCAGCAATTGTGCGATAGCCATTCGGGTATTAACGAGCTTCTTTACAATATCGATATTGTTGTACTCATTGTTGTGGGTACATTTGGTATTATAAGCCATGTAAAGCTCATGACGCAGATCACGATTGTCGGCGTAAGTCATGAAAGGGATGTAACTTGGTGCCTGTAGAGTGAATACCCAGCCTTCTACACCTTTTTCTTTAGCTGTTTCAGCTGCTGCTTCTATGGCGCTTTCCGGGAGTCCGGCAAGTTGTGCTTTGTCTGTAAGCACAAGCTGATAATTATTTATTTCTTTCAGGTTGTTTTCGCTAAACTGCAATGTAAGGCTGCTCAATTCTTTCGTTAATTGACGGTATTGCTTTTTGGCTTCTCCTTGCAGATTGGCTCCCCGGCGGATAAAACCATCATATATGTTTTCGAGTAACTTGGTTTGTTCCGGAGTTAGGTTTAATTGCTCTTTTTGGTTATAGACAGCTTTTACACGTTTAAATAACTCTTCATTCAGACTGATATTGTTGCTGTGTTCACTTAGAAGTGGCATCATCTCCTGCGCCAATGTTTGCAGATCATCATTCGTCTCTGCACTACGTAGATTACCGAATACAGTCGTTACACGATCCAATAGTTCGCCTGACTTTTCGTATGCCAGTATTGTATTGGCAAAAGTCGGTGCTTCCGGGTTATTAACGATAGCATCTATCTCAGCTGCCTGCTGACGGATTCCTTCACGGATGGCAGGCTCATAATGTTCTGTTTTTATTTTATCGAATGGGACAGTTCCATACGGTGTAGTATACTTTTCAAAAAAAGGGTTTTGGGCGTTCATCATATTAATAATAATGCAAAGTAAAATCAATATTACGTTTAGTCTCTTCATATAAGCCGGATTATGAATGATTTGGTTTATACTTATGAGTTACAAAATTACTAAAATAGTGGATATTTACAGTAGGAATGATCTGCTTTTTAACAAAGTATTAGTGAATAAGGGTTATTTCGCAGATTAATATAATTTTGTTAATTAATAGAGAGCGTTTTAGTTTTTTCTGAATGATTTCACCACAGAGTAACACAGAGTTTAAATCTTTATTAAAACACAGATAAACGTAGATTTTCGTAAAGGGAAACAAATGTATGATAAAGAACTACAGCCTTTTAATCTGCGTTTCATCAGATAAATACTACTCTGTGGAACTCTGTGTTACTCTGTGGTGAGTTTTGCTCATTTCGGATCAAAAATGAATATATAAAAAAAAGCTGCTTCGGAAACCGAAGCAGCTTTACTTGAATCATATTGTGAATGATTATTTCTTAGCGATAACGCGAGCCATTTCACAAACTTTGTTTGAATAACCCCACTCGTTGTCATACCAAGATACAACTTTAGCGAAGTTAGAATCCAAAGAAATACCAGCTTTAGAATCGAAGATTGAAGTCATAGCGCAACCACGGAAGTCAGTTGAAACAACTGCATCGTCAGTATAGCCAAGGATACCCTTCAATTCGCCTTCAGAAGCTTCTTTCATAGCAGCGTTGATATCTTCTACTGTAGCAGGTTTTTCCAGAACTACTGTCAGGTCAACTACAGAAACGTCAGAAGTCGGAACGCGGAATGCCATACCAGTCAGTTTACCGTTCAATACCGGCAATACTTTACCTACAGCTTTAGCAGCACCTGTTGAAGAAGGGATGATGTTTTCAAGGATACCACGACCACCTCTCCAGTCTTTCTTAGAAGGACCGTCTACTGTTTTCTGAGTAGCAGTAGCAGCGTGAACTGTAGTCATCAAACCTTTAACGATACCGAACTTGTCGTTCAATACTTTAGCGATAGGAGCCAAGCAGTTAGTAGTACAAGAAGCGTTAGAGATAATGTCCTGACCTGCGTAAGTATCGTGGTTAACACCATATACGAACATAGGAGTAGCATCCTTAGAAGGAGCAGACATGATTACTTTCTTAGCACCAGCCTGGATATGTTTGCGAGCTGTTTCGTCAGTCAGGAAGAAACCTGTTGATTCAACAACAACGTCAGCGTCAACTTCGTTCCATTTCAAGTTAGCAGGATCCATCTCTGCAGTCAAACGGATTTTGTTACCGTTTACAATCAAAGCACCGTTTTCTACAGCTACAGTACCATCAAAACGACCGTGTACTGAATCATACTTCAACATGTATGCCAAATAATCAGCATCCAACAAGTCATTGATACCTACGATTTGAATATCGTTACCAAAGTTCTTAACTGCAGCACGGAACACCATACGACCGATACGGCCGAAACCGTTAATACCTACTTTAATCATTTTGTTTAAACTTTTAAGGGTTTTATAATATTTGTTCAAATATATTTCTGAACTTGCATTTGTTTTCTAAATGCGGTGCAAAAGTAAGAAAATGTTTTTATATTCGCACACGAAATTAATATTAAATATAAAAAAAGATGGGAAAGAGTACTTTTTTACAGGACTTTAAGGCTTTTGCCATGAAGGGAAACGTGATTGATATGGCCGTCGGTGTTATCATCGGTGGAGCGTTTGGTAAGATTGTGTCATCAGTGGTGGCTGATGTCATAATGCCTCCTCTCGGATTGTTGGTCGGTGGAGTGAATTTTACGGATTTGAAGTGGGTAATGAAGCCTGCTGAGGTGGTAGATGGAAAAGAAATTGCTGCTGTGACGTTGAATTATGGGAATTTTTTGCAGGCAACTTTTGATTTCTTGATTATTGCCTTTTCTATATTCTTATTTATACGTCTGTTGACTAAACTGACTGCAAAGAAAGAAGCTGCTGCTCCTGCAACGCCTCCTGCACCGCCGGCTCCTACTAAAGAAGAGGTGTTACTGACTGAAATACGTGACTTGCTGAAGGAGCAAAAAGGAAAATAAATAGACTATTGTTCAAGTAGGTTACATAGTTTTTTATACTTTTGCAGATCATTTATTCAAAATCCAACCATTTATATGCAGGAAAAAATAATAATCCTTGATTTCGGATCGCAAACTACACAGCTTATTGGCCGTCGTGTACGCGAGCTGGATACGTATTGTGAAATTGTTCCTTATAACAAGTTCCCCAAAGGAGATGAAAGTGTAAAAGGTGTTATCCTTTCCGGAAGCCCTTTCTCAGTATATGACGAAAATGCATTCAAGGTAGACCTGAACGAGATAAGGGGTAAATATCCTATTTTGGGCATTTGCTATGGTGCACAGTTTATGGCTTATACGAATGGCGGAAAAGTAGAACCGGCAGGTACGCGTGAGTACGGTCGTGCCCACCTGGCTTCTTTCTGCAAGGACAACGTGTTGTTCAAAGGAGTGAAAGAGGGCACTCAGGTATGGATGAGCCATGGAGATACCATTACTGCTATTCCTTCCAATTTCAAGAAAATAGCTTCTACTGATAAAGTAGAAGTAGCTGCTTATCAGATTGAAGGAGAACAGGTATGGGGCGTACAATTTCATCCGGAAGTGTTTCATAGTGAAGATGGGACACAGATGCTGAAGAACTTTGTGGTAGATGTTTGTGGTTGTAAGCAAGATTGGTCTCCGGCTTCGTTTATTGAAAGTACAGTAGCCGAACTGAAAGCCCAGTTGGGTGATGATAAGGTAGTGCTTGGCTTAAGTGGTGGCGTTGATTCGTCAGTAGCTGCCGTATTATTGAATAGAGCTATCGGTAAGAACCTTACTTGTATCTTTGTTGACCACGGTATGCTTCGTAAGAATGAATTTAAAAACGTAATGCATGATTATGAATGCCTTGGTCTCAATGTGATTGGTGTGGACGCCAGTGCTAAGTTCTTTGCAGAATTGGAGGGCGTAACTGAACCGGAAGGCAAACGGAAGATCATAGGTAAAGGTTTTATCGATGTATTTGATGAAGAAGCACATAAGATTAAAGATGTGAAATGGCTGGCACAGGGTACAATCTATCCGGACTGTATCGAATCATTGTCTATCACGGGTACAGTGATCAAGAGTCATCACAATGTAGGTGGATTGCCTGAAAAAATGCACTTAAAGCTCTGTGAACCGCTTCGTCTTTTGTTTAAGGATGAAGTTCGCCGTGTAGGTCGCGAATTGGGTATGCCTGAGCATTTGATTACGCGTCATCCATTTCCCGGACCTGGATTAGCTGTGCGTATTTTAGGTGATATAACTCCGGAAAAAGTATCTATTTTGCAGGATGCCGATGATATCTTTATTCAAGGATTGAGAGATTGGGGATTGTATGACCAGGTATGGCAGGCAGGTGTTATCTTGCTTCCGGTTCAGTCTGTAGGTGTAATGGGAGATGAACGTACTTATGAAAGAGCTGTTGCACTGCGTGCTGTGACATCTACCGATGCAATGACAGCTGATTGGGCACATTTGCCTTATGAGTTCTTAGGAAAAGTTTCTAATGATATAATTAATAAGGTGAAGGGTGTGAATCGCGTAACTTATGATATCAGTTCCAAGCCACCGGCAACTATAGAATGGGAGTGATGAAAATAATTTCTCCGTGCTAAAAAAATGGCCTCAACCTTTAAAAGTTGAGGCCATTTTTTTAGCCGTTATTTTCTTTTTTCATTCCATTCCGCCAATAATGCAGCATCCGGAATGATAATTTCTTTTCTATGCAGTTCCAATAACTTCTGTTCCTGCAAGGAATTCAGAACTCTGGATACATTTAATCGTGTATCATCTACACAGCGGGCAAAATCATCCATTTTTATTTTCATGATTTTCTCTCCCTGAATCCTTTCCGCATGGACTAGTATGAAATGAATAATCTTATCTTCTATATCCGTATATGCTTCATCCCACAAACGACCGTAGAGATTTTGAGCCCGGTTGCTGATGAAATTCATGTAGTTGAGACGGAATATCTCATATTTGAGCAGACCGGAAAGAACAAATGCTTTGCTGATGCTTATGGTGTGTGACTCCGTATGAGCTATGTAAGATGAAGCGTAGTTTACGTTCATACCAAACAAGGCATAAGGTTCAATCACATAAGGTGCTTCCATGTGTTCGATAAAAGTAAATAAATCATCTTTGGAGGTGGTTTGCAAAGAAAGTTCTCCTTTCAGTAGGAAAATCAACTGATTGCAAGGAGTACCGCTTTTTACAATCACTTCTCCGGCTTTATGCTTGGTGAAATGCAATTTTACCTTCTCCAGTATATTTGTGAAATCTTCGTGGCAAAGTCCTTGAAATAAAGGCAATTGCAACAAAGTGTTAAACATCGTTTCCATACAAGTATAATCTTCTAATTTGAAACAAATGTAGTTATAATCAGAGCTTACTGTGATCATTTCGCTTCTCTTTTTGTTTTTTTTATTATTTCTTAATTGAACGTACTGATTCAAGAAAAAAAATATTGTAAAATGCATAAAAATAGATTATCTTTGCAGAAAAAAAGGAGGAGCGATGTTTACAGAATTTAATTTTCAACAGATGATTAGTGCGTTTATCGTACTGTTTGCTGTAATTGATATTATTGGTTCTATTCCTATCATTATCAATCTGAAAGAAAAAGGAAAAGACGTAAATGCGATGAAAGCTACTGTTATTTCGTTTGCTTTGTTGATAGGCTTTTTCTATGCCGGTGATATGATGTTAAAGCTCTTTCATGTAGATATTGAGTCGTTTGCCGTAGCCGGTGCTTTTGTTATTTTTCTGATGTCTCTCGAGATGATTCTCGATGTAGAAATTTTCAAGAATCAGGGCCCTATTAAGGAGGCTACTCTTGTTCCGCTTGTCTTTCCTCTTTTAGCAGGTGCCGGAGCTTTCACTACCCTTTTGTCGTTGCGTGCCGAATATGCCAGTATTAATATAATCATTGCGTTGGTACTGAATATGATTTGGGTTTATTTTGTGGTGAGTATGACGGGACGTGTAGAACGTTTTTTGGGTAAAGGTGGTATCTATATCATCCACAAATTCTTTGGAATTATTCTGTTGGCTATCTCTGTGAAATTGTTTATGAGTAATATTACATTGATGGTAGAGGCATTACAAAAACACTTGCCATAAAAAAAGAATCTTAGAGATAGAGTCTCATTTTAAAGGAACAGAAATTTTATCAGAGAATCTGAATATCCTATTAGTAGAATGTATGCTTTTGTTTCGCGAAACAGGAGCATACATTTTTATTATAAACTTCTATCTTGTTTAGAGGTTACAATTGACAATTGATTACTTCATTGAATGTCTTCGTATAATCCGTATTCAACATTGCTTTATATTCATTGCAGAATGTGTCGAATGTTGTTTTTGCCAAGCTGGTTCTGCCATTTTTATACAATGCCTGGCATTTGAGAATTAATGCATACTCATCTGTTTTGTCGTGTGCAAACATGCTGTTGGCTATCTGAATTAATAATTCGTTGTTTCCCTTTATATATTCCTGTTTGGATAGGCTTATTGCTGTATCCAGTACGGAATTGGCATAATTGGACTTGAAAGAATCCAACCAGTCGGTTTGAACATAGGGTAATAATTGTCCGGATAGTAGGTTTAGAGGCAAATCATTGATATTTGTTGCTGTGATCGGTTCGTTATTTTTTACTTTGTCTATGCAATTGCATACTTCTATATAGTCGCAATAAGTTTGGGTAAACTTAACAGACCAATAGGTACTTTCTTTCACAAGTTCGGCGCCATCCAGCTTTTCCAGTAAGAGTTTCAATTTCCGGATATTTACCCGTCGGTTATTTTGAGCGCTTTCATCCATTTTATCAAACCAAAGCAGTTCCCGCAGAGTGACATTCGAAATTCCTTTCTTGTTATTTACGCTGTATAATATGATAAGAATCAGCAGTTGTTTCAAAATGGGAGTGAATGATTTAGTAATATCTATCCCATTCTTATCCCATACCTGGAATCCATCCAGAAAAAGAATGGATGACTTTCTGTGAACAGTTAGTTTAGGTTTATAATTCTCTTCTTCCGAAGTTGTTTCGTGGAGGCGGTCCGTATTTGTAGTGACCGGAGAGTTAGGATTAAAGTTTCTTTTTCTTCTTCTTCTTCGATAACAGAAGTATATACAGCCTATACCTGCAATAATGCAGACTCCGACACTAATAAAAAAAAACGATCGTTGCAGAATGGCTTTACGCCCTGTGGCCGTTTGCAGGGTATCTTCTACTTTTAATGGTGGATAAGCCAACGAGTATACGTTAATATTTGATTTATTGTTGTGGTTATAATTGGTTACCGCATAAAGTTGTGACTGCAAAGAGTCGTAGTAGAGAGTACAGAATGAATTTACATCGTTAAAGGTGAAAGGGATAGTATCTGCATAGTTCGTACAGTTGTTTCCACTATCCAGATCGAAGGACTTTAGCAGGATATAACTGTTTGAACAGTCATTCGGAAAACATAAAGCGTACAGCTTATTATTTTTTTCATCTGCAACGATATTATTACCGATAACGAAATTCTTTGTATCGTTGGGGATAGTCCACAATTTCTTTGTTTTGAATGTGTTGATGTCTATCGCATAGAGATCGTAATAATTGATGATTCCTAACTCTTGTTTTCCCTGTGGGTTACCACATCCTCCGAACACCAGTATTGTGTCTCTGTTTTTGTAACCTGATCCGCTCAGATAACGTGGAGGTATTTCTTCGCTGTACGATACCGATTTCCAATTGTCCTGCGTCCGGCTTTTTTTAAGTATCTGGTTCTTATATTGATAATTACCGTATCCGCCAAAAATATATAAACACGAATCATTTGGAGATACAAAAGCATTGTGTTGAGAATATTCCGGATTTTTTATTTCACGGTCATTCCTCGTCCATGTGTTGTCCTTGAAATTGAAAATAGAAATCCATTTTAGGGTGTCAAAATCATATGACCATAACTCATTATAATATGGATGATAAATGAGTTGGTTGTTTATTTCCGTATATGGAGCTCCGTGGGCAGAAAAAATCGTATCTAATGTATCATCGGTGGTCGAATAAACGAGAACAGATGAACTATTGGCAAAATAGATATTGCCTTTTGAAGGAGCGTGACAGATTTGTGTATATATCGGTAATTCCAACGTTTTTTCTTTTACCCATTTGGTATGTTTGTTTATCTCCCATGTGGGGTTGGTTACTGTTGCCGGAATATGATGCAGACTGTCCGAACAGGAATATGGCTGATGTTCTTTCAGCGGCCAGTATGCAATTGTTTTATTTTTACCGTCTGTAATTTTTATATTACGTATAGACATCGGAGGGACATCCGAAGAGTGAAATTTATTATGGTCGGAATACCCGAAATAGAATTTAACGTTTTTGATATTTATAGGTTTATACCGGTCTTGCAACATTTGATTATCGAAAACAAGCCGTAGACTGTCCGGATAGATTGAACATCGGATATGTACCCATTTATTCCATGTGTATTGCTTTAGTAGTTCTTCGTCGAAAGCCAGATAGATGTTGTCACCTTCTATTAGATTCAGTGTTTTTTTTCCCGGTGTGATATTAGCTATTAAGTCAAAACTTTTTTCATTATCAACTATGATTCTGAATACATACCCGTAATTATGTTCTTCTGATCTGAACTTAATGTCGAAGTCTAATGTGAAGCCTTTTGATGCATTAAATTTAGGAGACAGGATAAGTGATGTTCTCTCTTCTTTAATGGCATTATGGGCAGCAAAATATAATCCGGATGAAATATTTTGTGATTTAAATAGTATCGGGTTTAATATTAAGAGCAGAAAAAGGATCGTTTTTTGCATAATACTCACGGTTGTTTCTATGCAAAGGTAATATGGTTTATGAGATTTGCAAAAAAAAGATTTATATTTTTGTATGACCTTTCACGGGATTATAAAAATTAATAAAATGTTAATGCTCAGGTTCTCCTTGTTTGGGTCTGAGGGGGATCTGTTAATGAATTATTAATACTATCGTTAACGGTCAGGGCTTATTTTTGCTACTTGTTAATTAAAAAAGGAAATATGAAAAATGTTGTTACAGTATTGGGGGTGATGCTATTATTAGTGGCATGTAGTAATAAAGAAGAGTTTAGCGGCAATCCTATTGTTGGGGGATGGTATGCTGATCCGGAAGGAGTCGTGTTTGATAATGAGTATTGGATATATCCGACTTTGTCCGATCTTCCTCCCGGAGCCGATAGTGTAGATTTTGTCGGCTTGCAAAAAGAAACGCGGGCCATCCATCAGGTTTATAATATCCAGACTTATATGGATGCTTTTTCATCCAAAGATATGGTACATTGGACTAAACACCCCAAAGTATTGTCTATTGAAAATATAAAATGGTTGGAATTTGCTTTATGGGCGCCTTCGGTTGTTCAGGCGAATGGTAAATATTATCTGTTTTTCGGAGGCAATGATATACAGAATGACGAACAGTATGGAGGGATTGGCGTAGCCATAGCCGATCATCCGGCCGGTCCTTTTAAAGATGCCTTAGGCAAACCTTTGATTGATAAAATTGTGAATGGTGCCCAGCCGATCGATCAGTTTGTATTTAAGGATGACGACGGTAGTTATTATATGTATTATGGTGGTTGGCACCATTGCAATATGGTAAAGTTGAGTCCGGACTTATTGAGTCTTGTTCCTTTTGATGATGGTTCGTATTATAAATCTGTCACTCCTGAGAATTATGTGGAAGGACCCTTTATGCTGAAACGGGATAATAAATATTATTTTATGTGGTCGGAGGGTAGTTGGGGCGGCTCAGATTACAGTGTAGCCTATGCCATTGCAGATTCTCCATTCGGGCCTTTCAATCGTATCGGAAAAATATTGCAGCAAGATGAGACAGTGGGTACAGGAGCGGGACATCATTCGGTAATTCAAATTCCCGGAAAAGATGAATGGTATATTGTTTATCATCGCCATCCGTTGGGGGATGCAGCTCCGAATCATAGAGAGCTTTGTATAGACCGGATGTATTTTGATGAGAATGGGTTTATAAAACCGGTGAAAATGACTTTTAAAGGTGTTGGTGTGAATAGATTGCCGGATTAAGCGCGAAGCGATAGAATATTATTGTTATTGAGGAGTGTTTATTTTGATAAGGAGTGTATTTTCATTACAAAATAAACACTCTTTATTTTGGGTATTTATACTTGCTGTCATATCTTATGACTCTTTGATTGGTTACTCTACGATGAACGCCTCGTTTCTCTACGGAGATCGGGGCGTTTGTCGTAGAGAAACGACCCGTTCCTCGTAGAGGAAAATATGTAGCTCTTAATTAACTGTTAATCAGGTTTTTATATGAATTATTATTTGTCCTTAATTTTCAATTATTAGAACCTGCAATTCTGTTTCTTTTCTGGGATTTTTATTGCTGAATTACTTACATATATGTCTGAGCTGAGGATGACTTTGATTCTCCATTACTAAATCGTTGAAGAAAAAATATAAGAGAACCGTTATTGATAGAGTTTATATCAATAACAGGCTTTTTCAAATAATAATGCGAACCGGTGGTTGGATATTTAGTTCAAACCTGATCCGAAATGAGCTGAACTTACCACAGAGTTTCACAGAGTATCACGGAGTACTATTTATCTGCGTTTCAATAAAGATTTAAAACTCTGTATTACTCTGTGGTGAAACCGTTCGTACTTGAACTTTTATCCCTATCCCTCGCGGTATCTCCTCCTTATAGAAAGCAGGTTAATGTCTTGTTAATGTTTTCAATTCGAAAATGTGCTCTAAAGGTATCTGTAGCCGCGGTTATTAATGTTCTGTTAATGGTTTCGTTAATTGTATCGACCTATTTTTGCATCAAACAAAGAATAAAAACGATACCATGAAAAAAGTTTTTTTAATTGTGTTCTTATCTGTTTTACTTATATCGTGCAGAAGTAAAGAGGTGGTTACTGATTCTGCTTCTTTTTCTCCGGTTGATTATGTGAATCCGTTGGTTGGCACATTATCCAAATTTACATTATCTACAGGTAATACCTATCCGGCTATTGCACTGCCTTGGGGAATGAACTTCTGGACACCACAAACGGGAGATATGGGATACGGATGGACCTATTGCTATACTGATGATAAGATAAAAGGATTTAAGCAAACGCATCAGCCCAGTCCGTGGATTAATGATTACGGTCAGTTTTCTTTGATGCCGGTGACCGGGGCTAAAAAGTTTCTTCAAAACGAGCGGGGAAGTTGGTTCTCTCATAAGGCTGAAACGGCAAGACCTTATTATTATAGTGTCTATCTGGCCGATCACGATGTGAAAACAGAGATAACCCCGACAGAACGTTCGGCTTACTTTATGTTCACTTTTCCGGAAAACGAAGATTCGTATATTGTAGTAGATGCATTTGATAACGGCTCTTTCATTCAGATAGATGAGGAACACTATACAATAACCGGCTATACAACGAAAAATAGCGGAGGAGTACCGGACAATTTCAGAAATTATTTCGTGATGAAATTTGATAAACCTTTTGTCACGGCAGAAGTGTGGAGTGGAGATAAAATTATAGAAGGTAAAAAAGAGGTAAAGGATAACCATGTCGGAGCTGTATTAGGATTCAAGACAAGTAAAGGTGAAAAGATTGGGGTAAAGGTGAGTTCTTCTTTTATTAATGAAGAGCAGGCCTGGTTGAATTTAGAGGAAATAGGTAGTAAGGATTTTAATGAGGTAAAAGGTGCAGCCCGGGATGCTTGGAATGATGTAATGAAAAAAGTAAGAGTGGAAGGTGGTACGGATGAACAACTTCGTACTTTCTACTCTTGCTTATATCGTTCCTTGTTGTTTCCACGTAAGTTTTATGAGATAGATAAATCTGGAAATATTGTCCATTACAGTCCTTACAATGGTGAAGTGAAGAGTGGATATATGTATACTGATACCGGCTTTTGGGATACGTTCCGTGCTTTGTTTCCATTCTTGAACCTGATGTATCCTTCCGTCAATAAAGAAATTCAGGAAGGGTTGGCGAATACTTATAAAGAAAGTGGATTTTTACCCGAATGGGCCAGCCCGGGACACCGTCACTGTATGGTGGGTAATAATTCAGCCTCTGTTGTGGCAGATGCTTATTTGAAAGGATGTCAGGCAGAAGAGATCAGCCTGTTGTATGAAGCCGTTCTGCACGGAGCAAACAATGTACATCCCCAGGTTCCTTCAACTGGAAGATTAGGATATGAATATTACAACCGATTGGGTTATGTGCCTTATAATGTAGGTATTAATGAAAATGTTGCCCGTACTTTGGAATATGCTTATGATGACTGGTGTATCATGAAACTGGCGCAGAAACTAAATCGTTCACAGGACGAAATAGACCTTTATCGGGACAGAAGTAAAAACTACCGGTTCGTTTTTGATAAAGATAGCAAACTGATGCGTGGAAAGAACGAAGACGGCACGTTCCAGTCTCCTTTCAGCCCGTATAAATGGGGAGACGCTTTTACCGAAGGCAACAGTTGGCATTATACCTGGAGTGTATTCCATGATGTACAGGGACTTATCGATCTGATGGGAGGAAAGGAAAGTTTTGTGTCTATGCTGGATTCTGTTTTTGTGGTTCCTCCTGTCTATGACGACAGCTACTATGGACAGTGTATTCATGAAATAAAGGAAATGCAGATTATGAATATGGGCAATTATGCACATGGTAACCAACCGATTCAGCATATGATTTATCTCTATAATTACGTCGGACAACCCTGGAAAGCGCAATATTGGTTAAGGGAAGTAATGGATAAACTGTATACCCCTTATCCGGATGGATATTGTGGAGATGAAGACAACGGCCAGACTTCTGCCTGGTATATATTTTCTGCTTTAGGTTTTTATCCGGTATGCCCGGGCTCTGGAGAGTATGTAATGGGAGCCCCTCTCTTTAAAAAAGCGATTCTTACACTGGAAAATGGAAAACAGGTTATTTTGAATGCTCCCGACAACACAAATAGAAATAGATATATACATTCCTTAAAAATGAATGGCAAGGAATACAACCATAATTGGTTGAAACATGAGGAATTGATGAACGGTGCTGTTCTTGATTTCGAGATGAGGCATGCACCAAATACACAACGGGGAGTGAATGATGAAGATTTCCCTTATTCTTTAACTAACGAAAATAAATAAGAGCATAAATGAATTTACAGAAATTTTTATTATTAAGCTCTCTCATGTGCGCTTTCGGGTGTACTGGTGCAGACAAGCTGGAAATTATAAATCCGGTGGCTTATGTAGACCCTTATATCGGAACCGGGGGACATGGGCATACATTCCTGGGAGTTACCGCCCCTTTCGGAGCAGTACAGGTCGGTCCTAATAATATCAATAAAGGATGGGACTGGTGTTCGGGATATCATTATTCCGATTCCATCGTAATAGGTTTTTCACATCTTCATCTCAATGGGACAGGTTGTAGTGACACCGGGGATATTCTGTTTATGCCATACATCGGTAAAGTACGTACACAACCGGGAACGCAGCAAAATCCTTTGTCTGGTTATGCTTCCTGTTATTCGAAAGACAACGAACGGGCTCTACCCGCTTATTACGAAGTTTTTTTGAAAACTCATCGTACGAAGGTAGAACTTACCGCATCGGATCGGGTAGCTTTCCATCGATATACTTTCCCAAAAGACGTAGAAAAATATGTAATGATCAACCTGAAAGATGCAAACGGAGACGATCGTCCTACCGATACTTATCTGGAACAGATAAATGATACAGTCATCAGAGGACACCGGCATTCTACAGGATGGTCGAAGAAACAACAGATTTATTTTACAGCAGTTTTTTCTCAACCTGTACATTTGACTTTGTATCATGATTCTGTGCAAGTAGTGGGAAATAGTCTTCAGGGGTTGGATGTGAAAGGGAATGTTACTGTTGCCCCTGTGGTAGAGGAATTAGGTGTGAAAGTAGGTATTTCTCCGGTGAGTATGGAAAATGCAATGGATAATATTGAGCAGGAGATAAAAGATTGGAATTTTGAGAAGATTGTTGATGAAACAACCAATAAATGGAATACAGAATTATCAAAGTTACAGATAGAGACTACTGATACAGTGGCAAAACGTATCTTCTATACGGCCTTGTACCATGCCTTTATGCAGCCAATCATGTTTAATGACTGTAACAAGGAGTATCGTGGAACTGATAAGAATATATATGGTGATCCGGGTTTTACCAATTATACAGTATTCTCTTTATGGGACACTTATCGTGCTGCTCATCCTTTGTATACATTAGTACAACCGGAACGTGTTCCCGACTTTGTCAATTCGATGCTTGCTATTTACGAGCAACAAGGGCGTTTGCCGGTATGGCATTTGTATGGCTCGGATACGAATGAGATGATCGGTATCCAGTCCGTTCCGGTGATCGCTGATGCTATATTGAAAAATGTCAAAGGGTTTAATTATGAGCGTGCTTATCAGGCAATGAAAGCATCTATGATGTCCGATTATAAAGGGTTGTCGTATGTCACGAATCTTGAATATATTCCGGCGGACAAAGAGAATGAGTCGGTTGCTAAAGGTCTGGAATATGCTATTGCCGATTGGGGAGTGGCACAAGTAGCCCGGAAGTTGGGTAAAGCGGAAGATTATGAGTATTTCTCTAAACGTGCTTTAGCTTATCGGAATTATTGGGATAAAGATACGCATTTCTTCAGAGGAAAAAATCAGGACGGTTCATGGCTAACTCCGTTTAACCCTGTACACTCCACTCATCGAAATGATGCTTATTGTGAAGGAAATGGCTGGCAATATACCTGGTTGGTACCTCATGACATCGAAGGACTGATATCCTTGTTTGGAGGTAAAGAAGCATTTGTTTCAAAGTTAGACAGTCTGTTTCTGGTAAATGAGGATTTGGGTGATGAGGCTTCTCCGGATATTTCCGGTTTGATCGGGCAGTATGCGCACGGTAATGAACCGGGGCATCACACAGTATATTTGTATTCCTTTGTTGATCAGCAATGGAAGACAGCGGAAAAGGTAGATTATATCCTATCGCACATGTACAGTGATTTGCCGGATGGGCTGCAGGGTAATGAAGATTGCGGACAGATGTCTTCCTGGTATGTATTTTCTGCATTAGGTTTTTATCCGGTTAATCCGTCTGACGGTATGTACGTTTTCGGAAGACCTATATTTGATAAGGTAGTGTTAAAACTACCGGGAGATAAGTTTTTTGAGATACGTACAAACAATAATTCTGCGAAGAATAAGTATATACAGTCTATAGAACTGAACGGACAATCTTATAATAAACTTTATATCTCTCATGCGGATATTATGGCTGGTGGTACATTAGTTTTTACAATGGGAAATCGGCCGAATAAACAGTTTGGAAAGTAGGTCTTTAATAATCTGATACTACTTTTCACAGGTTTATATCGAAAATAAAAATCAAATGATGAATTAAATCTATTATAATTATGAAACATCTTAATTTAAAACTGATGCTTCTGCTTTTATTGCAGTTTGGCATAGTGAATGCTCAGAGCCAAAAGGTGAAAGGTATTGTGAAGGACACATCCGGAGAGCCGTTGATAGGAGTAAATGTCTTATTGAAGGGCAGTACTGTTGGGGCAATTACGGATTTGGACGGTGCTTTTGATTTGAATGTGAATGGCGATAAAGGTGTCTTGGTTTTTTCTTTTGTAGGTTTTGAAACAAAGGAAGTGCCGGTTAAAGGACGCAATTTCCTGACTGTTATTCTTACAGAAGATAATACGCAATTGGAAGAAGTTGTTGTGGTGGGGTATGGAACTCAAAAAAGACAAGAGATAACCGGTTCTGTAGCCTCTGTCAATAGAAAAGAGATAATGACTGTCAGTACTGCGAATATAACCAGTGCACTTCAAGGTAAAATTCCGGGATTGAATATTAAGCAGAATACGGGTGAACCCGGTACTTATGACAATAGTTTTAATATTCGTGGTTTGGGTGCTCCGATGGTTATTGTCGATGGAATTCCCCGGGATAATTTCGACCGTATCGATCCCAATGAAATAGAATCGGTTTCGGTACTTAAAGATGCTACGGCAGCTGTATATGGTGTTCGTGCTGCCAATGGCGTAATTTTGGTAACTACCCGTAAAGGAACAAAGGGACGGACAGAAATAAATTTAAATGCTTCATACGGTATGCAGGGTATCACAAAATATCCTAAATCTGTAGATGCTTATGGATATATGGAATTATACAATGAAGCAATGGCTAATAGAGGTGAAACGACTCCGACTTATTCTCCGGACTTGATAACTTCTGGCAGTCCTTATGCTAATGTCAATTGGTATGATGAAATTATAAGAAAGAATGTTCCTCAATATCAAGTTAATCTTACCGCTTCCGGAGGTACGGATAGGATTCAGTTCTTCAATAGTATCGGTTATTATTCGGAAGAGGGATTGTGGAAATCGAAATCTCTTGATTATGAGCGTTTTAATCTGAGATCAAACATTACGGCTCAGATTACCGATCAGCTTACAGCTGAGTTTCAGATAGGAGGTTTTATAGATACAAAGAATGCACCTCCTTATGATCCGGGAGATATTCTCAAATCGATTGGTGCTCAGGTTCCTATTTATGAAATCTATGCGAACGGTAATCCTGATTATCTGGGAAAACAATATAACGATGATAATAATGCATTGATAAAAAGTTCAAATGAATATGCCGGATACCGTAAAACGAGCAATACACAGATACAAGTTACCGCTTCGCTTCGTTGGGATATCCCTTTTGTGAAAGGTTTATGGGCCAAAGCTCTTGTTGCTTATGATCCTAAATTTTACAAGTCTAAACTTTTTAGTAAGCAGTATCGCACTTATCAATATGACAAAGCTACCGGTACTTATTCGGTTGCAAATACGTCAGCCATGTCGAGTGTAACGGAATGGAGAAGTGATACGGCTACTCCTACTACGCAGCTTTCTTTAAATTATGAAAATAAGTTTCAGAATAAACACAATGTGAAAGCTTTACTTTTGTTTGAAACCCGTAAATGGCAGACTTCTGAGTTGAGTGGAAAGCGGAATACTTTAATGGATGCTGTCGATCAGATTTATGCCGGATTGATTGATGATGCCCGTGAAATAAACGGGAGTGCCGATAGAAATGCAAATGTGGGATTGGTGGGCCGTTTTGATTATGATTATTTATCTAAATATTTAGTACAAGCCAGTTTCAGATATGATGGCTCTTCCAAATTTTACAATAAAAAATGGGGTTTCTTCCCGTCTTTGTCTGTAGGTTGGAGAATTTCCGAAGAGAATTTTATCAGAGACAATTTCTCTTTTATTGATAATTTGAAGTTGAGAGCTTCCATTGGTCGTATGGGAGATGATAATGTGGAACCTTATTTATGGATGATGGCTTTCAACTATCCGGGAAACGATAGTTATATGTTGGGTGACGGTTCTTTAATACCAGGAGTGGGTGTTCCGCAAATACCTAATGCAAATGCAACCTGGTATACTTCTACGACTAAGAACTTAGGTATAGATTTAAGTTTGTGGAATGCTGCTTTGACGGTTGAGTTCGATCTTTTCCGCCGTGACCGTGATGGATTGTTGGCAAATCGTATCGTTTCAGTGCCCGGAACATTCGGTGCAACTTTTGCGAAAGAAAATATAAATTCGGACATGCAGGAAGGATTTGAACTTGTCTTGGGACATAGTGGTAAGGTAAGAGACCTTTCTTATCAGATTCGTGGAAACTTCACTTATACTTTGAATAGAAATAAGTATGTAGAGAGTGTGCCGTCTGGGAACTCATATGATAACTGGCGCAATAATAAGAATAACCGGAATAGTAATATTCTGTGGATGTATCAGGCTAACGGACAGTTTGTAAGTATGGATGAGATCTATAATAATCCTGTTTTGGGTGGAGTATATAACAAATATTCTTATCTGCCGGGTGATATAAAATATGTGGATTACAATGAAGACGGTATGATTGACGAATGGGATATGCAACCCTTGATGCGTAATAATACTCCTATTATGAATTTCGGTCTGACACTTAACGGCCAGTGGAAAGGACTGGATTTGAGTATGTCATTCCAGGGAGCTTCCATGTTTAATACAAGAATGAATGCAAGTCCGTTACAGTGGGGAGGAAGTGCATGGGACATTTTTATGGATCGTTGGCATAAAGTAGATGCCTCGGGTAATGTGAACTCTTTCGATCCTAACGGAGAATGGATTCCCGGAAAGTATCCGAGTACACGTATTCAAGATCCGCAGAATTATGGAATTGAATCGAGCTTCTGGTATAACAACTGTACTTATCTTAGATTAAAGAATCTTGAAATAGGCTATACATTCCCAAGAAAATGGACCAAGTTCGTCGGTGTGAATTCGCTGAGATTATATGCTAATGGATATAATCTGTTTACTATCCAGTCTTCTGACTCTGACTATATCGATCCGGAGAATCCGGGTGGAGGTATTGACAGATACCCTATTATGAGGAATTTTAATTTTGGGATTAATGTAAACTTTTAAAATTTGTCGCCATGAAAAGGAAAATATATTTGATACTTGCATTGATGATGGGCTTATTTTCGTCATGCAATGATTTTTTGAACTTACCTCCCTTAAATAAAATAACGGAAGATCCGATTTTTGGAACGGAAGCGGGCATTGAAGCTTATATGTCGACTCTGTATAATCGGTTGCCTATCGAAGATTTTAATTATGGTTCGGAATCTGGGTTTAACAATTGGGTTTCCGGTTGTTTCGTACCAGCACTTAGCTGTGACGAGGCTATACATTGTGAGTGGCCGCATGAAATAATGGGACCTACAGGTAATGGAATGTGGAATCAGTGGTGGGCATATGATAATGTTCGTAATGTAAACGAGTTGATTGAGAAGCTCGGTACATCGGTACTATTTACTGAAACAAGAAAAACTGAACTTTTGGCGGAAGCACGCGCTATCCGTGCCTGGTATTATTTTGGTATGGTAAAGCGATATGGTGGAGTACCTATTATAGAGACACCTCAAGTTTATGATCCCGATGATCTGGAAGCTTTGCTGGTATCCCGGAATACGGAAGAAGAATCTTACAACTTTATCTTGAAGGATTTGAATTATGCCATCGAATATTTACCGAAAGAGAGGGTTGCAAGTGAAAAATATAGAATGAATCGCTTTTCGGCTGCAGCACTTAAAACGAGGGCAATGCTTTTTGCTGCCTCTATTGCTAAGTATGGTACGTATGATAAAAATGGGGTGGTAGGTTTTGATAATCCTGATAAAGCTAAAAAGTATTATGAAGAAGTGATTGCTGCCGCAGAAATAATTATTGGAGAAGGCAATTATAGTCTGTACAGAGCTAATGCTGATAAGGCAAAGAATTATCAACAATTGTTTTGGGTAAAAGACGATTGTCCGGAAGTTATTTTTGTGAAGAAGTACCAGTATCCGGGTAAAACCCATAATTGGGATTTATGGAATTCTCCTTGGGGGTATCGTCTGCCCGAAGGGTACGGATCACGTTTAAGTCCTACGTTAAATCTTGTGGAAGCTTTTAAAATGGCCGATGGAACATCGGGAGCATTGAATACGAATTCATCCGGATGGGTAGTGGATACATCGGGCAAGATTCAGGAATTTGATAAACGGACAGATTTGTTCAAAAACCGTGATTCCCGTTTATATGCTACCATTATGATTCCCGGTTCCGAATGGACCAATGCAAAAGGTGATGTAAGTGGAATTATTGACATTCAGAAAGGAGTGGTTGAACTTAATGGTCAAAGTGTAAAAGTCCTGAAAGAAGGTGGAGCTTTCACGGATGAGATTCAGTATGGTGATACAGTTTTGAGTGTGATTGGTAAACAGGGAGTAGGCGGAACTTCCGAATCTACTATTACAGGATTATACATTAAGAAGTTTCTTTTTGAAGGAAATGCTCCGAATGATCCGAAACATAGTAGTCAGGACCAGGATTGGTTGGAATTCCGTTACGCAGAAGTTCTGTTAAACTATGCAGAAGCAGCAGCCGAACTTGCTTCGTCAGGTGAAACAAAATATGTTTCTAATGGCCTTACTTATTTGAATGACGTCCGTGACCGTGCGGGAGTGGAGGATGCACCAGCTTTAACCGTTAAAGCGGTTCGTGAAGAGATGCAGGTAGAATTTATGTATGAAAATCATCGTTTTTGGGATTTGAAGAGATGGAGAGAAGCCGATAAGGTGATGAATAATGTAAAGATGAAAGGCTTGTATCCATACTATGTAGCTAATACGAAAAAGTGGATATTCAAGAAAACAGAGATTGGTAATGCACATGACTTTAAACCTTATATGTATTACATCCGAATCAATGATGAACAGATTAATCTGAACCCGAATATTGTTCAGAATCCCGGATATTAATTGATTAATAAAAAAGAAAGATATGAAAAAGAATATATTGTTTGTATTGCTTACTGTATTGTTATCTTCTTGTTTTGAATTAGATAACTATGATGCTCCCAATGCCGGAATTAACGGTAGTTTGATAGATAGTGAAACTGGCGAAGTTGTATATACGGAACAGCCCGATGGTTGTCGTATCAAACTACTCGACCTGGGATATAAAGATCCGACCCCTCTCTATTTCTGGGCGAAAGCGAATGGTACATTTCGCAATGTTGCTTTATTTGGGGGTGACTATAGGGTATCACCGATCGAAGGTCCTTTCTTTCCGGTGGCAGAAGAAGAACTGACTTTGAAAGGAGTAACTGATCATAATTTTAAAGTAACTCCTTATCTGAAGGTAAAATTAGTGGAAGTGATACCCGGAGAGACTGGAAAAGTGACTGTGAAATTTTCGTTGAAACGTTCTGCTGTTCCCGAAGGAATGGAGATTGGTAAGAAAACGATTTCCGAGGTATGGCTTTTATGTAATACGATGCCGGTTGTGTCTTATTACAATGGAGGATACAATGACGGGTTGAGTGTGAAGAAGACTTTAAGCCGGACCAGTGACGAAACAATTGAAAGTAAAGATCAGGAAATTACACTCGATAAATTGGAGAGTGGAGTAAAATATTACCTGCGCTTGGCGGCTCTTTCCAGTTGCAGTTATAACTCTACTCTGAAACGATATAACTACTCTGAAATATTTGAATTTGTGGCTCCTTAAACAACATGAAAATGAATAAAAGAAGAATATTATTTTTTGTAGTAAGTCTGGTTTACGTGTTTACTGCCCAGGCACAGAATGGTAAAGATGTTTATTTGGATATGAATGCCTCCCGGCACGAGCGTATTCTTGATTTATTATCTAAATTGACCATTGAAGAGAAGATCTCATTACTGCGTGCGACTTCACCGGGTATTCCACGGCTTCATATAGATAAGTATTATCATGGAAATGAGGCGTTACACGGAGTTGTACGTCCGGGAAACTTTACCGTATTTCCGCAAGCTATCGGATTGGCTGCTATGTGGAATCCTCAATTGCTGAACGAGATTTCTACGGTTATTTCAGATGAAGCACGTGCAAGATGGAATGAGTTGGAACAAGGGAAGAAACAGTTGGGGCAATTCAGTGATTTACTTACATTTTGGTCTCCTACAGTAAATATGGCAAGAGATCCGCGTTGGGGGCGTACCCCGGAGACTTATGGTGAAGATCCCTTTCTGTCCGGAAAACTCGGTGTTTCATTTGTAAAGGGGCTACAGGGAGATGATCCCCGCTATCTGAAGATAGTATCAACACCAAAGCATTTTGCAGCAAACAATGAGGAACATAATCGTTTTGAATGTAATCCTATCATTAGTGAGAAAGATTTAAGGGAATATTATTTACCGGCATTCGAAAAATGTATTATCGAAGGAAAGGCTGCTTCTATAATGACTGCCTATAATGCTATTAATGATGTTCCTTGTACGTTGAATAACTGGTTGTTGAAGAAAGTTCTCCGCCATGACTGGGGATTTGACGGGTATGTAGTTTCCGATTGCGGAGGGCCCGGTTTTTTGGTAACACATCATAAATATGTGAAAACATTGGAGGCTGCTGCGGCCTTGTCTATACAGGCTGGTCTTGATTTGGAATGTGGAGATAATGTTTATATGGAACCTTTGCTTAATGCCTATAAACAGTATATGGTAAGTGAAGCGGAAATTGATTCTGCTGCTTATCATGTCTTGAGAGCTCGCATGCGTCTTGGTCTGTTTGACGATCCGGCTTTGAATCCTTACAATAAAATATCTCCTTCTGTAGTAGGATGCGAGAAGCATAGTAAGTTGGCTCTTGAGGCTGCTCGTCAGAGCATCGTCTTGTTGAAGAATGAAAAGAAATTCTTGCCACTTGACTCTAAAAAAATAAAATCGATAGCTGTAGTTGGGATAAATGCAGGAAATAGTGAGTTTGGTGATTATAGTGGTACACCGGTTAATCAACCTGTGTCCATACTCGAAGGAATTAAAAAGAGAGTGGGAGATCAGGTCGAAGTAATGTATTCTCCCTGGACTTCTTCTGCTTCGGGATATGAGATGATAACGAAATCTTATTTTCCGAATGGTCTGAAAGCTGAATATTACGATAATAAGGATTTGGCAGGTACTCCTAAAGTACGTATAGATGATAATATTAATTTCGAACCGGCCAATCAGGCACCTGACCCTTTCTTGCCAAAATCTCCATTGTCTATCCGTTGGAGCGGTGATCTTGTACCTACTATTTCTGGAAAATATACATTGGCTTTTGCTACCGATGACGGTTGCCGGTTGTATATCGACGGAAAGAAGATGATAGACTCATGGCATAACAGAGGTGTGCAGGCAGATAGTATATCTCTATTTCTGGAAAAAGGAAAAAAATATGAATTGGTTGCTGAATACTTTGACAATGGAGGTGAAGCATCTGCCAAACTGTATTGGCATGCACCAGACACCAATAAAAAAGAGTTGATAGATTTATATGGAGAGGCTGGTGACATCATGAGAAAATGTGATTTGACAATTGCTGTATTAGGAATAAATAAATCTATTGAACGTGAAGGACAAGACCGTTACTCGATTGAGTTACCGAAAGACCAACAGATTTTTATTGAGGAAGCTTATAAAATAAATCCGAATACCGTAGTGGTTCTGGTTGCCGGTAGTTCATTGGCCATAAACTGGATGGACGAACATATTCCTGCTATTGTCAATGCCTGGTATCCCGGAGAAGCGGGAGGTACTGCTGTGGCTGAAGTTCTGTTTGGTGATTATAATCCCGGAGGAAAACTACCTTTAACCTATTATCGCAGTTTGGATGAATTACCTGCATTCGATGATTACGACATCCGTAAAGGACGTACTTACCAGTTCTTTGAGGGTGATCCCCTGTATGCGTTTGGACACGGACTGAGCTATACTACTTTCTCTTATAAAAAGCTAAGTATCGATGCTGCCGGTGATGTAGTGAGCGTAAGTTTTACTCTGAAAAATACCGGAAAGTATGAGGGCGATGAGGTAGCTCAGTTATATGTGAAATATCAGGGAAGTGACTCTCAGGTAAAACTGCCTTTAAAACAACTGAAAGGTTTTGAACGGATACATCTGAAAAAAGGAGAAAGTAAGCAGATAAATTTGACTGTTCCAAAGTCTGAATTACGGTTCTGGAATGAAGAGAAAGGGGAATTTTATACTCCTGCCGGCGATTATCTGTTTATGGTTGGTACAGCCTCTGATGCTATACAACTTCAACAAATCGTTACTTTAAAATAAACTAAGGTATGAAGAAAACAGTAATGATATCGTTATTATTGCTTTGTGTCTGTACTTTCACTCAGGGAAAAGAGTTTCCGGCTTTTTTCCCGAAAATGAAAGCTGTACAGGAAGCTGTATACTTGAGTATTTCGACCGATCAAACCGAAGCAAAGTTAATATGCAGGGTATTTCAGGGAATAATTAACCGAGACTCTGCAGAGCTCTTTTTAGGGGATGATTCACATGAAATAACCTGGTTCAAGTATACTAAGAAACCGTATAGACGTCCGGCTTATAATGTTAGTTCCGGTGAGAATAGAGCACTGCGTACTTTGTTTCGGAATTATAAAGACCGTTTGGACAAACTTATCGTGTGCGATTTTAAGGTAAACGGATTTAATTGGAATATGGCTGTGATGATGGCTTGTGCCGAGAATGCTTTGCCTGTTAGTGAAGAATTGAAAAACACATTGGTGGAAGAATTCGGTTGGGACAAAGAAGTTGTCGATATACGCAATCGTTGGTCTACGTTGTCGGAAGCTTATGATTGGGCTTTGGCGGAACTTATGCCCAAGTTGAATAAAAAAATAACATTCAGCCTTGGACTGCGCGATGATTGGGAAGGTTTTCCATGGCGGTTATACGACTATGCCGTTGCAACCCGTTCTTTTACTTTCTGGCTTGACAACCATTCTACAGAGGGGAAAAATATCATTAAGCGTATACTTAATACGGAGGGTTACCCTAAAAACTCGTTTGTACTGGGATACGGAATGCATGGCGATGATTTGAATGATGCTATTAATCCTGAGGGATGGGGCTTTCTGGTAGGGGATATTTTCCCGAATGCAAGTTTTTATTCTTCTTTTCCAACAGAAACATTTAAACAACCTGAACCAAAGGCTGTAACTGCCGAAAAAGGAAAAGTGTACGTAGCATTGCATTGGAGTGATGGCGATAATATTCAATTTAACCACAATGCCACATATGATATTTTTAATCAGAAAGGTAGGGGAAAGGTTCCGGTTTCGATGACATTATCGCCTGCATTGATGGAGATTGCTCCGTTTATTCTGCGGTATTACTATGAGAATGCAACGGAAAATGATGAATTTATCGGTGGCCCGTCCGGCGTTCAGTATATTCAGGAAGCTCTTTATAAGCCGATGGATTATGTACGTTGGTGTGAAATGAATGGTGAATGGCTTTATCAGGCAGGTATGTCTGTCACGGCCTCTTCTCTTCGTTGGCCGGCACAACCATTCTTTAATAATGGTTTTGTGAAAACCGGAGTACTGGGAACTATTGCATGGACTAACGGTGCCTATCGGGATGCTTATGATTGGTTAGGGATGCCTGTAATATGTACCGGAGGAGTTGTTTCTAATAAGAAGGAATTGTATAATTATCTATCCGGTGTTTCCGTATCAGAGAATTATCCGGTTTTCACAGGAGTTTATATGGTACAGGCAGGAATGGGAGGAGATGGTTATCCGGGTATTAACAGTGTAGTAGAGCAGTTGAATGCAGAGTTTCCCGGAAAGTATGTCTTTCTAAAGGCCAGCGATTTAATGGCAACTTCACGTCAATATTTTGAGAGTGTACATGCCCCTTATAAAGAATTGAGTATTCCGGGACGCATAGAAGCAGAAGATTTTGATAAAGGTGGTCAGGGAGTGGGTTTTTATGATACTTCTAAAAGTAATCAGGGAGGGAAATACCGAACAGAACCCGGTGATTTTGTGGGGATAGGAGAAGGTGGAACGGGGTATTATGTCGGTTGGACTGCTACTGGAGAATGGTTGAATTATTCTGTTGATGTACAAGAAGCCGGTGTTTACAGAATGGATATTAATTATTCATCTACTTCTTCTAAAGCAGGAGTTACCGTGATGCTTGGCGATAAAGTTCTGACTACGGTTGAATCACAAAAAAAATCGGAATATTCCGATTACAGTGTATATGTTAATCTGTCCGAAGGGAAACAGATGCTGAAAGTCTTGTTTCTGGATGGTAGTATGAATCTTGATTACATAGATTTTACTCGTACGGAGTACAATTTACCCGAAATTCAGTCTGATAAAACATATAAAATAGTGGCAAAACATAGCGGGAAAGCGATTGGATTATCTGTTGATAACCAGGTGAATGGTACGAGCATTGTGCAAAAAACTTATGTAGACGAGGGCTCCTTGTCATGGAATTTGCATTTGGTTGGTGATGCTTTTTACGGCTTTCAATCGGGTAGTTCGAAACTTTTTATGACTGTTAGAGGGAATAAGTATATTCAGCAGTTCCCGTTTGATACGACTGTCGATGTGGCTAAGTGGGGGATACAATGTGTAGATGAAAACTATTTCTGTATCACTGCAAAAGGTACGGGTACTGTTCTTGAAGTGGTTGATTCTTCTGATAAAGAAAATGCAGTTCTTGGTCTGGCACCTTTTACAGGCGCGGATAATCAATTATTCTCAATACAAGAGATTGGTGATGCTACTGGAATAGGAGGTATTGAAGTGGTAAAAGCGATTACTTATCCGAATCCTTTCACCGATTATATTAATATATCAGTACCTGCTAAGGAAGGTGGGAAGTTCACACTGTACATTTATACCTCTTCCGGTAATCTGGTCTATAGTGATTCACAGGTCGTAGCTGAAAATGTAGTGACTTTTACCTGGAATCCCGGTTTTAGTATTCCTAAGGGTCTTTTTATCTATTCTCTTAAGGGAGATACTTTCTGTGCCGGCGGGAAAATAGTGAAACAATGAGATACTTTAATTTATTAACTTAAAAAGAATGTTATGAAAAAAGAGATTTTTACTTTGATGATTATGTTATTGTTCGGTGCGAATTTATTTGCACAGGATCTGGTCTTCAAGATGACTGAGGACAGTGGAGTTGAAATTATTAACGATGCGCGTTTTGATGTGATTAATAAGTGTGTCGGTAATACCAAAGAAGGTACTACCTTGCGTTTAGGAGAAGTGGATTTTGCTGATGGACAAAAATATGCAGGTTGTTCTGTTGAAATTGCTCATGAGAATAAGGCAATGGAAGGTTATCTGGACTTCTATCTTGGTAATCCGGACAATGGTGGTGTTCTGATTAATGACGTACAAGTGAACGGAACAGGTGCATTTCAGTATTATCGTACCTTCCGTTATAACTTTTATGCGGAAGGAGGAGATGTTGCTCGTCCGACAGGTAAGGGTGATGTGTATATAAGATATCGTGAATGTGAAGGTAATCTTAAAAAAGTTGTTTTCTATACGGAGGAATTAAGTGATTCCGATATGGGTGAAATGAAAGATCCGGTATATCAATATCAATCGTTATTGGCAAAAAATGCAGAGATTGTAGAAAAAGCAGATTCTGATCCTCACCTCAATGATGAGGGGGCAATTGGATGGACCGGAGAAGGTGTTGTGGCAAAATTTGCTGATGTTGACTTTAAAGATGGTAATACTTATCAGCAGATAGCAGTAGTATCTACACATGGTGGTGGTACTAATCCGTCAGGTTTTCTTATGCTTTATATTGACGACGTGAACAATGAGGATAATCTGGTAGCTAAGATCTGGACGGCAAGAGATTTCTTTTGGACAATGTATGGCACTTTGGCTAAGAATATTACTAAAAAGATTAGCGGGAAACATGATTTATATGTGAAATGGACAGCTGCGACTAATTTGAAAGAAGTTCAATTGATTGAAGGAACACCCTGGGAAATGGAAGATGACGAACCGGAAGAGATAGAGTTGATTGATGAAAAACTGACAGAAAGTGCATATACTATGACTTTCGATGCTATGGGTGGTGTTGAAAATCCTGCTGAAATTATAGCGGTTGGTACTGATGGAGCACGGTTTGAAGGTTCAAATATCGGTTATACTTCAAGAGGAGTAGTGGTGAAGTTGAGTGGAGTTGACTTTAAAGACGGAATATTTAAACGTATTCTTGTTAAACACTCTTCTGACCAGGCTAAAATCAATAACAGCTCATTTGATTTTTATCTTGATTTGCCTTTTAGTAATGAAGAATTTGCCGATTTATCGATATTGGAAGGGCAATCGGTTTTGGCAAGTGTTGTTGCACAAGGCACTAATAATTGGAGTGATCCGAAACGTACGGGAGCTGATATGAGCACAACGGTAACGGGTATTCATGATTTATACATGGTTTTCCAAATCGAAAGTGGTTGTAATGTATTTGAGGTATCTCTTGATGTTCCCGCTGGAGCATCTTCTCTTGAGAAGAACATGCTTGGAGATATTGTGAGTGTTTCGGCGGATAAAGGGATGATAAGAATCGATGCGACTCAAGCATTGGAAATGTCTATCTATAATATGTATGGGCAGATGGTGGAAAAGGCATTTGTAACGAATGGAATTTCAACGTTTAGTCAATCACAAGGAATATACATGTTGAAGTTTGTGACAGAAAAAGGTGAATCAATCACCACGAAAGTAATCGTAAAATAAATTCTCTTAGATATTTGATTATCGTCCGGTAAGGAACATCCGATTCTTATCGGACGATATTTTTTAGATGTAGTTCAAAAAAATGTAAAAATAGAGCAATGAGGATCTATCTCTTTTTTTGTTTGTTCTTATCTTCTCTTTCGGTAGGAGCACAAGGGATATTACCGTTTAATAACCCTGATCTACCGGTTGAAGAGCGGGTAGAAGATTTGGTACGACGTCTCACTCTTCATGAAAAGGTATTGTTGATGTGCGACTATTCATCGCCGGTTCCGCGTTTGGGCATCAAACAATACAATTGGTGGAATGAAGCATTGCATGGTGTGGGACGTGCAGGCTTAGCCACTGTTTTCCCACAGGCGATCGGCATGGCTGCTACCTTTGATGATTGTGCTGTAAAGCAAGTTTTTGAATGTGTTTCTGATGAGGCTCGTGCTAAATATCATCATTCCGAAAATAAAGATGGAAGCGAACGTTATCGGGGATTGACTTTTTGGACTCCTAATGTGAATATTTTCCGGGATCCCCGTTGGGGAAGAGGGCAGGAAACCTATGGAGAAGATCCCTATTTGACTTCCCGGATGGGATTGGCCGTCGTTCGTGGGCTACAAGGGCCTTCGGAAAGCAAATATGACAAGCTTCATGCATGTGCCAAACATTATGCATTACATAGCGGCCCGGAGTGGAATCGTCATCGTTTTGATGTGGAGAACATTTCTCCCAGAGACTTGTGGGAAACTTATTTGCCGGCTTTTAAGGCTTTGGTACAACAGGGAGGAGTTAAAGAAGTAATGTGTGCTTACAATCGCTTTGAAGGCGAGCCATGTTGCGGCAGTAATCGTTTACTATATAATATTCTCCGTGAGGAATGGGGATTTGACGGGCTTGTTGTATCTGACTGTGGTGCAATCAGTGATTTTTATCTTAAAGGACATCATGAAACACACTCTACTAAAGAATCTGCCGTTGCTGCTGCCGTGAAAGCCGGAACGGATCTTGACTGTGGTGTGGATTATCAGTCTTTGGAAAAGGCTGTTGAAAAAGGAATAATAACAGAGAAGCAGATCGATGTTTCACTTTCCCGTTTATTGAAAGCCCGTTTCGAATTGGGGGTGATGGATGAAGAGCATTTGGTTTCTTGGTCTGATATACCATATACGGTTGTTGATAGTGAAAAGCACCGGATGAAAGCTCTTGAGATAGCACGTAAATCGATGACTTTACTAAAAAATAAGAATGGAACGTTGCCTTTATCTAAGTATTGTGGTAAGATAGCGGTTATAGGTCCTAATGCAAATGATTCGATTATGATGTGGGGTAATTACAACGGTTTTCCCTCTCATACAGTCACTATCCTTGAAGGAATTACCCATAAGTTAGTTGGAGGACAGGTGATTTATGATAAAGGGTGCGAATTGACTACAGGGGATACTTTTGTCAGTTTATTCAATCGATGTTCTTGGGAAGGAAAGATCGGTTTTAAAGCTTCTTATTGGAATCAACTGGAGTTTGCAGGAAAGGAAGTGACCGAAACACTGGTCGGTTCTCCTTTTAATTTCCACACGGGTGGGGCTACGGTCTTTGCTCCGGGAGTAAATTTAAACAACTTTACAGCATGCTATCAAAGTATATTTTGTCCGGAAGAAGACAGGAAAGTAACTTTTAATATAAATGGGGATGACGGTTACCGAGTATTTGTGAATGGTAAAAAAGTGATTGATAATTGGGGACAACATGGTACCGAAGCCCGGTCTTATATCTTAGGTGCACACGCTGGAATGAAATATGATATCAGGATTGAGTATATGCAGGCCGGAGGAGAAGGTATATTGCAATTTGACTTAGGATATACAAAGCACTTTAATCCGAATGAAATAGCAGCAACGGTAAGTGATGCCGAGGCTATTGTGTTTGTCGGAGGGATATCTCCGAAAGTGGAAGGAGAGGAATTACCTATTTCTTTTCCGGGATTTAGAGGAGGAGACCGGACAGTAATCGAATTGCCACAAATACAGCGTGATCTATTGCAGGAATTATATAAGACAGGGAAGCCGGTAATTTTGGTTTTATGTTCGGGAAGTGCAATCGGGCTGTCTGCCGAAGTAGATCTGGCGGATGCCATTATTCAGGCTTGGTATCCGGGACAAGCAGGAGGTACGGCAGTAGCCGATGTTTTGTTTGGAGATTATAACCCTGCCGGGCGCTTACCTGTCACATTTTATAAAACAACGGAGCAACTTCCGGATTTTGAAGATTATAATATGCAGGGACGTACTTATCGCTATTTTAAGGGAGAAGCTTTATTTCCATTTGGGTATGGACTGAGTTATACTTCATTTGAAATTGGAAAAGCTCAATTGAGTAAGAAAAGGATCCATGCAAATGAGTCGGTAAATCTGGATTTATGGATTAAAAATACAGGAGAACGTGATGGTGAAGAAGTAATACAGGTTTATATACGTAAGTTGAAGGATAAAGAAGGGCCGTTAAAAACATTGAGAGCTTTTAAGCGTGTTCATGTAAAATCTGGTGAGAAGAAACAAATTTCTATTCATTTGCCAAATGACAGCTTTGAATTTTTTGATCCTGAATTTAATGTAATGCGGGTAATGACAGGAGAGTATGAGGTTTTGTACGGAACATCTTCCGAGGGAAAAGATTTGAAGAAGATAAAGGTCAGAATTCAGTAAATGAATTGATAATATTATTAATAACTTGACTACTATTTATGGAGTAGGCTTATAATGGATATTGAAAAATGACAAATAGATATTTAAAACTCTTAGCCGTATTATTGTTGATGACATATACTGCTTTTGCCGGGAATAAAATTGGTATTTATGATTTGCGTTATACACTCCATGCTGATTTGAATACAACGCAAGGACTCGATTTGGCTTGGGATGATGTTCATGCTGTGTCTACCTTACAAGGAGTGGTAAACAGGGATATTCCCCGGTTGTATGTTTACTTTGTGATGGAGGGCGATAATGATATCGATGGTTATTGGTGGAATAAATACAGTCAGAAGGGAGAATGGTTGTGCGGACGTGAAACTCGGACGTATCGGACAATGGAGGATTTATTCACAGCATATGTTCCTTATATAGAAGGGGTGGTCGTTTATGATGGTAAAGTTCCCTCTACCAGCAATGTGGCGTCTTCTGTAGCAGGTATTGAAAATTTGGTAGCCATTCGTTACGACGATACTCCCGGAAGTTTATATGATCGCCTTGTACTGCATGGACCTAAATTACCGGTGAAAAGATGGTTGTTGAATCCCGATGGCACTTCTATGTTTACCGGTAAGACAGGAACAAAGATCCCGGAAACAGAACGTTACTCTACCGGTTCTTTGAAGAACGATCCTTATGTTTGGTTTATAGAGAAATACCTGAAAACAGGTAAGTGCAATACGGAGTTTGCCGCTTATTATATTGACCAATATTGGAAGCAAAGACCTTTTGCTGCTGTAAAAAATCATCATACCTTGAGTAATCATGACTTTTTTGTGAGTAAAAGAGCTTTCTTTTTCGATTTATCTCCCTGGGGAGACGAGCCGGCTACTGATGATCCTTCTCAACCTGTCGGTACAGATTTGAATACTTTGAAAGAAATGTTGTTATTGGCTTATCAACAGAATAAGAATGAAAAGATGTGTTATATCGGAGGGTTTCCTTCCTGGGCCTATAAGTATACAATGCATGCTTCTGGTATTCATGACGATGTGCCTACGGAGTGGGAGTTCAGCCGTATCATCAGTGCATACAATGCTTTTAAGGATGCGGACGCCATCAGCTATGGTGCGTTGGCGAATGCCTCTTTTTGGCAACACTTTCCTACAAAAAAGAAATATGCTCAAGATTGGATTTCTCATAAAGAACTACAAAAAAGAGGATTGCTAACAGCAGATGGTAAAGTGAACGTGGATGGCAGGAATTTTATTATCTTTTATGTCGGTGATTATGATGCTTCCGCATGGATATCACAACGCACACCTTCTATTTGGGATGATCCTAACCGGGGAAAATTACCATTGATGTGGTGTATCAGTCCTGTATTGGCCGAACGTGTACCGCATATTATGCATAACTTCCGTACAACGGCTACCCCAAATGATTATTTTGCTTCGGCCGATAACGGTGCGGGATATATAATGCCGGGTATGTTGCAAGAACCTCGTGGATTGTCAGGACTTCCGTCTGGTCTGGAGGTATGGGGCAGACATTGTAAGAAGTATTATGAGAAGTGGGGCTTATCCGTTACCGGTTTTGTTATCGATGGACAGGCTCCGGGATTGAATAAAAAGGGTTTGGACTGTTATGCTTCTTTTAGTCCGAATGGCATTGTACCTCAGAAGGTCGTAACTGCCTCATTGCATGGTAACATGCCTATAATTCGTGCCGATCTGGATATAAATGACGATGATCCTAAAGTTGCTGCTGAAAGAATCGTGAAGCGTGTGAAGGAACGTTCGGCATTACCTTTCCATTGGTTTCGTAATATTCTGAAACAACCTACCTGGTATTGTGAAGTGATGGATGAGGTGAAAGCACAGGATGAAGAAATTGTGTTGTTGGATGCTCCTGCGTTTTTCGAACTGTTGCGTATTTATCTGAAAGAACATGATTCGGCGATAGAGTAAAAATCTGTTTAGGCTTGTCTTAAAACAATGCAAAATCTTTTATATAAAGACTCTGTGTGGGATTTTTTGGCCATTATGTGGAAAAATTGATTAGTTGGATATCGATTGTTATTCGATTTTATTGCACAATTTGTTCAATTGGGAGATTGAATAGAATGTGCAATAAAAAAGAGAAGGCTTGCATTAGCTTTGTCTTTCGAAAAACAATTCATATCAATCATGAAAAACGAATTCAAGTCTTTTCTTTTGGCTGCTGTTTGCAGTCTTGGGCTTGCTTCTGCTTTTGCGCAAGCCCCGACAGTTCATACCATCGGCGATTCTACGATGGAAGAGAAATCAACTGACCCTTCTGTTAATACTAACGGCCAGCGTGGATGGCCTCAGATGCTCCCACAGTTTATGGTTAACGGTGCAACACTGAATAACCGTGCCAAGAGTGGGACAAGTTCTAAAACATTTTATGAAGAGAGCCGCTTCTGGACAACGGTAAAACCACAAATCAAAGAGGGAGATTATGTTGTCATCCAGTTTGGACACAACGATGAGAAGCATGCAGGAGCCGATGGAGAGATCGGAACTTATCCATGGACTACCTATCAGGAGTATTTGAGAAAGTATGTAAATGAAGTTAGAGAATTGGGAGCTAATCCAATTTTGTTTACTCCTATTGTACGTGGTTATTTCAGTGGAAATAAAATAACGGATAAAGGAGCCCATAACTTAGGAGCAGATGTAATAATGTCTTCCGGCAAAAATCTGGATTATGTAGCTGCCATGAAAGAGGTTGCCCGGGAACTGAATTGTCCATTGGTGGATCATACTGCCCTGACACGTGAAATCTGCGATGAATACGGAGAGGAGAAGGCAGTAGAACTTATATATAATGTAGGAGACGGTACTCATATAGGAGAATATGGAGCTACTCTTTACGCTCGTCTGGCTGTACAAGGCCTGGTGGCAAAGGGATTATTGACAGAGTATTTTAATGCTGATCCGGATGTATTGATTAATCCGACGACTCATAATTTTGGAAAGAGTTATCTGAATGCTGGTTCTGTGTATGCTTTTTCAATCAGTGGCATTGATTTAACGCCGGGTAGTGGTAAAGTAACTATCTCTGCTTCAGAGGGCTTTGTGGTTTCTCTGAATGCTATCGGAGGTTTTGCTTCTGTAGCGGAGATTGGGTATGAAAATGGAAACTTGCCCATGACTTCTGTTTATGTAAAATTCTTGCCAACAGAGAAAGGTGTAAAAAGCGGGACGCTAACTGTGAGTAACGGTACAAGTACTAAAACTGCAACTCTGACTGGTGAGGGAGTCTCTTTTGAGGGAGGAGTAGAAGCTCAGGCCTATTGGCAGTTAAATCAGGATACCAAGGCGGTTGTTACCGGTCCGATATTGGCAGCAGAAGAGGTTTTTAACCAGATGTATGCTGATCGTTATGCCAAGCCGGGTAATCCGACTACCTGGATAGATGGATTGGTAGATCCGGAGACAAAAACACAGCGAAACATTATTGAAGGTGATGACTGGCCGGAGAATGAAATTGATGTGAACTATAGCCGTTATATTGAATTTTCTGTAACTGCCAATGCAGGAACTACTTTCAATATTGACTCTATCGGACTGTATGCCGGTGGTTCCGGTGGCAATGGTATGTGTTTCCGGGTAATGTGTTCTAAGGATCCGGGATTTGGCGAGTATACACTGATAAGTAACCGTCCCTCTAATGTATCCAATACTATGTATCCCATTTCTCTGAAAGAGATTATAGAACTTCAAGGAGAAGAAACACTTTATTTACGTGTATATCCCTGGTATAGCAGTAAATCCAATCGGAAATCAATTTGTCTTTATGGCGTCACAGTGAAAGGAGTTGTAACAGAAGGAGAGATTACCTCTATAAGAACTGTAGACAGTATGAAGAAAGCTTATTGTACTCCGGCGATAACTGCTGACCGAACAACTTTGCATTACGAACTTTCCGAGTCAGGCTTGGTGGATATTACTTTATACAGTATAGAAGGACGTGCTATGCTGAACTATAGTAAGAATCAGGAAACCGGAATTCACACACACGAAATTGATCTGAGAGGATTTTCTGATGGAGTTTATCTTTGTAAGTTAGTTACGGGAACTCAGATGCAAACAATACGTATCGTCAAAAAATGAAATGAGTTTTATGAATAATAAAATAATATATCATGAATAGGAATTTTTTATTAAAAGGCTGTCTGGCTGGAATATTGGGGCTTGCTACACAATTGGTTATAGCTCAGACTTTTGACAACGAAAAAGTTACAGCGACATGGGGAATGTCCGGTGGAGTCAATGAACCATCACAGGCTGTTGTCAGTAATGAACATGCTTTTAGTACAACTGCTTTTGTTTTGGGTGGAGAGATGAACTTCTCCAAACAACAGGAGTATAAAGGGCTTGACGAAAATCTGAGTATGAATACTTATAAGCCAAGCGCTCAAATGAGTGGAGCAACAGATGGGTATGATCTGATTTACTCTATAAAACCAGCTAAAGGATTGATTTTTCAACCGGGACAGATTTCTTTCAAAATGGGTGTATTTGGCACAGGAGGTGGTATGGTGGATGTTTATTTGAAGTACGCCGATGGGACTAAAAAAACGGTGGCAGGTACTATCAAGCCGAATCGTTCCGGAACCTCTGTAAATGCCACTGAATGTACATATGATTTAGGTAGTATGTCGGCAACTGATGAAGAACTATCATTGATTATCAGTGTATATAGCCTGGCAAACAATAAAGAGATAGGTTTCAGTAATGTGATGGTTACAGGTACAGTAAATGGTACAGCTGTAGAAGTTCCGCAATATAATGTAGCAACAAGTATGGAACCGGAGAGTGCAGGCACTGTTAATCAGATGCCGGCAGGCAGTTTGATGGATGAAGATACGAAAGTAACTGTGACAGCTTTTCCAAAGTTTGGTTTTCATTTTATTAATTGGGTGGATAATAGTGGCAAAGAAGTGTCGGCGGAAAATCCATATTCATTTGTAGTAAAAAGTAATACTTCATTGAAGGCTGTTTTCCGGGAAGTGAACACTTATACATTTTCTACCCGTTGCATCAACGATCTGGAAATGCAGATTGGTTCTGTTACATTGAACCCGGAACCAACTGAAGGGAAGTATGAAGAAGGCGTGATAGTAACTGCTACAGCAAACGAACTTCCAATTGCACGATTTTTGAACTGGGAAGATGATTTTGAAAATTCCAGTGTTACAACAACCGAGCGCAGTGTGACGGTAAAACAAAATACGGAACTTATTGCAAATTATGAGATTCAGGATTTCATTGCCGCTTATAATTCCGATAAAGCAGAGATTTGGGCAAACAAAGGGAATTATCCGTTTGCTGCCGATTATACCTGGGACTTAGAACGTAATGCTACTGCTTCTGTTGTGAAAGTGAATGATGGAAGTTCATTGAACGGTAATTCGAGTGGTACTCCGGTAGTACGTATGCGCAAGGGAGCTGTCATAAGTTCGGTCAATGGTTTGTATATGAACGGATATCGCAGTACGGATGTGGCAATGCAGATTCAGTTTTCGACCAGGAACTTTACAACCGTTCGTTTCACTGCAGCTTTGGTTGCAAAGAATGCCGCAACTGTAAACTGGAAGGTGCTTTATTCTACAGATGGTACTATTTATAAACCTGTTACGAATAATAACGAAGAGTTGATTTATAAATTGGTCAACGGACTGGCTACAAGTGTTGATTTTGAATTGCCGGGTGAGGAAGTTGCTGATAAAGAAATGGTATACATTCGTTTTACTGGTACAGGTGATGAGGTTCTTAATGATAACAATGGTGAATATAACTTCGATAAAGTCGATTCGGAAAGTGGTTTGAATTATACCGACCATAGTGAAACCGGTTTGGGTAATATTTATGTATTTGGCACTCCGGTTGTTGAGGAAGATCATGAGGCACCTGCTATCAAAGCTATTGCTCCGGCAGATAAAGCTACTGGTGTGTCAGCCAGTGGTAAGATTACGATTTCTTATAGTGAACGTATCCAGGCTGGTACAGGAGAAGCTACATTGACTGGAAACGGTAAAACGATTACACTCGAACCGGAATATGGAAGTTCTTCTGTCTCTTTCCGCTATGTAAATTTGGCTTATGCGAGCACATATACTTTGGAACTTCCGGAAGGGTATGTGACTGATCGTTCCGGCAATAAAGCACCAGCTGTCAGCAGTAGTTTCACTGTGATGGAGCGTATTAAACCGGAAGCCCGTCTTTTTAATGCGATAGTAGATCAAAGTCTGGAAGTTAGTGTTATGCCAACCTCTACTGCAATAGGTCAATATAAAACGATTCAGGAAGCTATTGATGCTGTGCCCGTGACTAATAACAAACCCTGGCTTATTTTTATAAAAGCCGGATATTATAATGATTTGAATAACCGGACATTCTCTACCGGGAAATATACCTGGGAAGATCAGAGTGGCAAACTATCTGCTTCGGAAGACAGCCGTATTATAGTGGTAGATCGTCCGTTTGTGCATCTCATTGGTGAAGATGTAAATAAAGTAACGATCGCACAAGACCGTATTGCAGGAAGTAATGCTGCTGACAAGAGTCAACCTTGGTATAATGTGGCAGAAGGTGCCACACTGGTAATTAAGTCAAATGACTTTTATGCGGAGAATCTGACGATTGATAATGAGTGGTGGACTAAATATGAAGGGAATGAAACACGTGGTCCGCAAGCATTGTCTCTGTATGTGGAAGCAGATCGTGTAGCTTTCAACAACTGCCGTATCCGTTCTTATCAGGATACATACCTGAGTCCGAAAACAGGAAATACAAATACGGGTAATAATCAACCTCACTATTATGACCGTAACTATTTCCGTAATACTATGATTGAAGGTGCAGTCGATTTTATTTATGGAGGAGGCGATGTCTACTTTGATAATTGTACGCTGAATATTGTACGTGAATCGGGAGGTTACATTGTTGCTCCGTCGCATTATACTGATCTTAAAGATAATCAGGGTAATATTACACAAGTAAGTACGCGTTGGGGATATGTATTCAAAAATACAAAGATTACTGCTCCCGATGGTAAGGAAGATAAAACACAGGTATATTTCGGACGTCCCTGGCACAATGAGCCAAAAACTGTATTTATCGATACGGAGTGCCGTGTGAAACCGTATGATGGTTATTGGTATCCTACAATGGGTGCTGTGCCTGCTCTTTGGGCTGTGTACAATATATGGGACAAGAACGGATATAAAATGAGCGAAACATCTATCGAAGACTATTGGTACGAAAGCAATGGTGAGACGATTCGTGGTAAAGCAAAAAACTTCCTTACGGATGAAGAAGCTGCTTCGTATACATTAGAAAATGTGCTGAGTGGTGACGGAAGTGATGCTACTACCGGCGTATGGAATCCACTACCAATGGTAGAACAAACTGCCAAACCTGTTATTAGTGGGATAGAAGGAACTGCTATATTCGGTTGGACTGCTGATGAATATGCTATCTGCTATGTAATAAATATTAATGGTAAAGTAGCCGGATTTACTACTGAAACCCACTATGAGGCAAATTTGAATGATGTAGTTACTGTTCAGTCTGTTAATGAATACGGTGCATTGAGTGAGGCTTCAGATGAATTTATAGTAGGAAGTATTGGTACTGGTGTTGAAAATACTACTTTGGAAAACAATATTAGTGTAATAGGGGGGAAGGGCACCATTTCTGTACGTGGTATTGAAACAGCAACAGATATCAAGATATACGGTATAAACGGTACTTTGGTACAAAGTCTGGAAGTTCATCGCAATGTATCACTCTCTGTTCCGGCAGGGCAATATATTTTGAAGGCAAATAATTCGGTATCCAAGGTGTTGGTTTACTGATGAATGGTATAGGTCTTCTTGAGGGAGAGAGAGGAAGCATTGAAAAAGATGTTTCCTCTCTCTTTATACTGTAGCCATACTTTTTAGATTAAGCTCTGTATTTCTTTGTACTGCCATCCTATTGGCAAGGTGTTGCCAACAGAATGGCAAAGTGTTGCCAATGGGATGGCAAAGTATTGCCAATAGGGTGGCAAAACAAACAGTTTTACCTTCTTTGTTTTTCTTCATATAGTATAACTCTATCACGAATTATAAGTACTTATCCAACAATAATTTTATCATTATTACAGGAAATACGTTATCTTTGTCTATCTCAAAGATTCGTTATGTTTAGATTGCTTCTTATACTTATATCTTTTATTTATCCGTTTATGCTTTCTGCCCAGAGCTTGATGCATGTACGTTATTATTCGGCTAAAGATGGATTATCCCAGAATACTGTGACGGATTTTTTACAGGATGATAAAGGATACATCTGGATGTCTACCTGGAACGGATTAGAAAAGTTTGACGGTTATACATTTCAGAATTATAAATCTTATCCTACAGATGATCCCCGCCTGGAATACAATCGTATTCAACAGATTGTAGAGGCCAAAAAAGGGAATATATGGTGTGTTACTTATAATAATTTGCTTTATTTGTTTAATACTCAGACTGAAACTTTCCTGAATGTCTTTTCCGGATATTCACATCTTGCTGATTATGGCCGGGTAGCGCGATTATATAAGCAAGCGGATGGTTTACTTTGGTTCAGTAATCAAGCCGGAGATTTGTTCAGGCTTGATGAAGACAGATTGGGAGAAAAAGATGGAATTGTACACCTGCCTTGTCATTCCTGTACGGAGCACGGAAAGAGAATATATTCTGTGCATAAGGATAAGAATGGATATGAGTGGATATTAACCGACCGGGGAACTTTTGTTTATGGTCATCCGGAAATACGTACGAAGGTAGAATTGAGGTATATAAAGGAAGTGGATAAGAATACTTTTTTTATCACTCAGGAAGGGGAGCTATACGAATTTACACCACAGGCTGGTATTCAGAGTATTTCTAATCCTTTTTCCATGAAGGAAGTCAGTGGACTCGTGACTATAAAAACAGGCAGGCTGTTGATTCCGGATCAGGAAAAAATTATTGTTTATGATATCCGGAAAAAGAACTTTGAACAATTATACAAGCAGGCAACTTCCGAGTTTTTGCATATAACAGGAGCCTATCATTCTAAACAGGATTGGGTTTGGATGTTGGATGGACAAAGAGTGTTATGTTATTCATTTACTGATAGGAAAATGATCATTTTTCGGGAGAACTTGTCAAATGAGGATACATTTCGGCATATACATGAAGATGAATTCGGAGGAATCTGGTTGATGACCCGTGACGGGAGTTTTTATACTTATAATTCCGGGAGTAACCGATTGGAACCGGCTTACCGTTACACAACCGGGCAAAAGGAACCCTATCGGACGGAAGGCAGAGCTTTTTTAAGAGACTCTCATAAGAATCTGTGGGTAAGCCGTAGGTATGGCTTTGATAAGATTTATTTTACAAATCGTAATTATGATTATCTTGCTGCTACCGGAGGACAGGAAGTGCGAGGTGTATTTATCGATTCAAAAAAACGTCTGTGGATTGCTTCCAAAGAGAATCGGGTAGAGGTATATGATGAACAGGGTACTTATATAGGAAATATGGATTCCGGAGGTAGATTGCAGAAAGATAAGAATGTATCGTTCGGTAAAAAGGTTTATACATTCTTTGAGGATGCCGAACATCGTATCTGGTTAGGAACCCGTAATCATGGAATTGTAGTAGCGACAGAAAAAGAGGGAGCTTTTACTCTTCAGAATTTCCGGCATGATGCACGAAATCCTTATAGCCTCAGTAATGATGCAATTTATACGATTTGCCAGGATACTCGAAACCGTATATGGATCGGGACATTAGGAGGAGGAATTAATCTGTTCACCGGATTTTCGGATAATTCCCGTTTTATTCATCCGGGAAATCTGTTGAAAGGATATCCCGATGGGCTATGTCATAAAGTACGTAGTTTGCATTGTACACGGGAAGGCGTTATGCTTGCCGGTACAACAGAAGGTTTGCTGAGCTTTTCGGATGATTTTCAGAAACCGGAGGATATTGTATTTTACCACAATGACTGTACTGGCGGCCTAAGTAATAATGATATTATGGACGTGTTGGAAAGTCGGGATGGTAAGTTATATATCGCGGCCTATAGTGGAGGAATTTGTTTGGCAAATACGGATTCGTTGTTGAGTACGAGAATTCATTTCAGCTATCTTAATAAAAAGAATGGGCTTCCGTCCGATTTGCCACAAGCCATGCTGGAAGACAAAGATGGGAATATCTGGATATGTTTTGAGAACTATATTGGTAAATATTGTCCGGAGCGGGGAGAGTTTGAAACGTATGATAGTGCTAATCTGCATACGGATCTGCAGATAAGTGAGGCACATCCGGCTATTGACCGGCGTGGAGCGATGTATATCGGTACGAACCAAGGTGTTTTACGACTTCGATTATACGATTTGAAGAAGAGCCATTTTGTTCCCAGAATAGTCTATACCGGAGTAAATATTCAAAATAGCGACGGTACTGCCTATACTTCTATTCTTGTGGCAGATTCTCTGGTGTTGAGTAAGAAGGAGCGTAATGTGACGGTCACTTTTTCGGCACTGGATTATACAAATTCAGAGTCACTTCAGTATGCCTATCGTTTGAAGGGTATCAATGACCAGTGGGGGTACATCGGAGAAAATCATTCCATCGGTTTTGCAAACCTACCTGCCGGTGACTTTGTACTGGAAGTAAAGTCTACCAATGGCGATGGAGTATGGCATGATAATATCACTCCTCTTCATATACATATCCAGCCTCGTTTTACCGAGACAATCTGGGCGTGGATAGTTTATGTGTTTATTGTTATAATACTTATTTTGACAGTGTCCGGTATTATAATCTATATTACTAATCTGAAGCGAAAAGTAGATTTTGAAGAACAACTGACTGACTTGAAGCTACGCTTTTTTACAGATATCTCGCATGAACTTCGTACTCCGTTAACATTGATTTCCGGCTCAGTTGAGGAAATTGTAGAACGGGGACAAATACAGGAAAGTGGAACGGAGAACATGCAGGTGGTCAGGAGGAATGTGAACCGTATGCTGAGGCTCGTTAATCAGATTCTGGATTTCAGAAAGATACAAGGACGAAAGATGAAACTAAGTATCGGGCAAGGAGATGTGATTGCTTTATGCAGGCAGGTCTGTGAGAATTTTATGCAGTTGTCTCACGAACGTTCTATTCATTTCAACCTGATTCATGAAATGCAGGAGATGCGTTGTTATACGGATATGGATAAGTTGGAAAAGATACTTTTTAATTTATTATCCAATGCTTTTAAGTATACAGCCAATGGCAAGTCTATTACTATGACAATCTGTATGCAGTCCGGTAGTTTCTCTATTTGTGTTCGCGATGAAGGTAAGGGGATGGATCTTCGGAAGATTGATAACTTGTTTGAACGTTTTGCTACTTTTGGTAAGGCCGATCCGAATCGATCCTCCGGTATAGGGCTTTCACTGGTGAAGGAATTTACAGATTTACTGCATGGTACCGTACAAGTTGAAAGTATACCTGAACAGGGAACAGCTTTTACTATAACTTTGCCTTGTACATATGAGGCCTATGCCAGTGACCCGGAGGCCGAGTTTATTCTGAATGATGAAATACAGTTTGACTATCAGCCGGAAGTACCTTCGTCTAATGGGGAAGAGAAGGAGAGAAGTATATTAATTATAGAGGATAATGATGAACTTCGTCGTTTTCTGACTACTATTTTGAGAGATCGTTACAGGGTGTTGGAGGCTGGCAATGGCAAACAAGGCTTGGAAATTATATGGAAAGAACTACCGGATTTGGTTGTCAGTGATGTGATGATGCCCGAAATGGATGGGATTGAGTTTTTAGAAGCAGTAAAAACAAACCGCGATACAAGTCATATTCCCGTGATTTTACTTTCTGCAAAAGCATCCGTTGACGATCGTGTAAAAGGGTTGGAGTATGGTGCGGACGATTACATCGCCAAGCCTTTCAATTCGGCTTATTTGAAGGCACGGATTGAATCATTGATAAAACAGCGCAGTTCTTTATCGGCTTATTACCTCCGGCAACCGTTGAAAAATTTAGGAAAAACAGCAAATAAGCAGCCTGATGTGCCACTCGAACAAATATTGGAAACAGTACCTGCTTTTAATAGTACATTCATCCAAGAAGTTATTCGGTTTGTTGATGAGAATTTGCAAAATCCCGATTTTAAAATTGATGATCTGGCAGAAACGATGAATATGAGCCGTGCTGTATTCTATAGGAAGATCAAAACCTTTACAGGAGCTTCTCCCATTGATTTGGTTAAAGAAATGCGTTTAAAGCGTGCTTTGGAGTTATTAGATACCAGTTCATACAGTTTATCAGAGGTTGCTTATCAAAGTGGATTCTCTTCACCTCAGTATTTTAGTCGTGTGTTCAAAGAACAGATGCAGTGTACCCCGAATGAATATAAGAGGCGGAAAGCCTTAATTTAGTTGAAAATTGAAAGTTGAAAATTGAAAATTAGCTGCGCTATCACGCTGCATAGTAATTTTCAATTTTCAACTAAATAAGTTTTCAACTTTCAATTTTCATCTCTTCTTCATCGTCGTTTTCATTTTCTTCTTCTTCAAATGGTTCCGGGCGTTGTGGCCCATAACCTACGAAAGCAAATGCGCAAAGTGTTCCCATTATCGCTCCACTCAGATGCCCTTCCCATGAAGTGTCGGCAGGTGTGAAGTAGGGAATCATTTGCCATACCAGCCCACCATATAGAAAAGTCACCAATAGTGAAATTGCAATTAAAGGTATATACTTTCTCAGTAATCCACTAAAGAAGAGAAAAAATGCCAGCCCATAAATAATACCACTTGCTCCGATGTGCCATCCGGGTTTTCCGATGAGGTATGTGATGGCCCCGCAACCCACCCAGATTATAAAGAATATATAGGGAGCGATGCCACGGTAAAAGTAAAATAAACACCAGGACAGAAAAAAAAGTGGAAGCGTGTTGGCTAAGAGATGAGGAAAGTTACTGTGTATCAATGGATGTGCGAAAATGCCAAACAATCCTCTCTTCTCCATAGGATATACTCCTAACCGTGTGAAGTCCCAGTCCATGCCAACCTCTAATATTTTTATAATGTAGAGGATAAAAATTAGGAACAAGGGGAGCATCATGGACAGAATGATTTTTCGTAAATCCTGTTTCATTTCTCTTCTTTTTCGTTAATTCTTCGCAATGCTACGAATATTTTAAGGAAAATGGAAAATAAAAACCGTTTTTATTTTTGTTTTTACCTATAATTCGTATTTTTGGAAATCATACTATTTTATATGTTATGATAACAGAAATATAATTAACCTTTAAATAATGCACAACTATGAGTTATTTACATTTTGACAAGACTCTTATGGTCAATCTTGAGGAATCTTTACCGAGAGAGATTCTTCGGACAAACCGTTCGGGAGCTTATCATTGTACAACGATTGTAGATTGTAACACACGCAAATATCACGGTCTGTTGGTGATCCCTGTCCCCAACCTGGACGATGAGAACCATGTGCTGCTATCTTCTCTTGATGAAACGGTAATTCAACACGGCGCAGAGTTTAACTTGGGATTGCACAAATATCAGGGTAATAATTATAGTCCTAACGGACATAAATATATCCGCGAATTTGATTGTGAGCATATTCCGGCTACAACTTACCGTGTTGGGGGAGTCATCCTTCGAAAGGAGAAAATTTTTGTACATCATGAAAACAGGATCCTGATTCGTTATACTCTACTGGATGCCCATTCGGCAACCACTCTGCGTTTTCGCCCGTTTCTGGCTTTCAGAAGTGTGAGAGAGTATACACATGAAAATACACAAGCGAGCCGTGAGTATCAGTTGGTAGAGAATGGCATAAAAACCTGTATGTATCCGGGGTATCCGGAGTTGTTTATGCAATTGAATAAGAAGAATGAGTTTCATTTTGATCCGAATTGGTATCGAGGCATTGAATATCCAAAGGAACAGGAACGGGGCTATGATTTTAATGAAGATCTCTACGTGCCGGGTTATTTTGAAGTAGATATAAAGAAGGGCGAAAGTATCGTTTTCTCTGCTGGAATATCAGAAGTGTCTCCCCGTCGTTTGAAACAGATTTTCGAGGCAGAAGCCGAAGATCGTACACCTCGTGACAGTTTCTATCACTGCCTGAAAAACTCAGCGCATCAGTTTCATAATAAACAAGAAGATAACCATTATATTCTGGCCGGATATCCATGGTTTAAGTGTCGTGCAAGGGATATGTTTGTCTCATTGCCCGGCTTGACACTGGCTGTGGATGAAGTAGATGAATTTGAAGATGTAATGCAGACTGCTGAAAAAGCAATCCGTAATTATATAAATGATGAACCGATAGAATGCAAGATTTATGAAATGGATGATCCAGACATCTTGCTGTGGGCTGTATGGGCATTGCAACAGTATGCTAAGGAAACTTCGCGTGAGCAATGCCGTATGAAATACGGTTCTCTGTTGGAAGCTATCATGGAGTTTATCCGTCAGCGGAAACATGATAATCTTTTCCTTCACGAAAACGGATTGCTTTATGCAAATGGTTCGGATAAAGCCATTACCTGGATGAACTCTACGGTAAATGGACACCCGGTGGTACCTCGTACGGGATATATTGTAGAAATAAATGCACTGTGGTATAATGCACTTCGCTTTGTTGCCGATCTGGTGCGCGAAGGAGGGAATGTGGTGCTGGCCGATTCACTGGATGGACAGGCTGCAATAACCGGTGCATCATTTGTGGAAGTATTCCGTAATGAATATGGTTATCTGCTTGATTATGTAGACGGAAATATGATGGACTGGAGTGTACGTCCCAATATGATATTTACTGTAGCCTTTGACTATTCTCCTCTTGATCGTATGCAGAAAAAGCAAGTGTTGGACATTGTGACGAAAGAATTACTTACCCCGAAAGGGCTTCGTACATTGAGCCCCAAGAGTGGTGGTTATAATCCGAACTATGTTGGTTCCCAACTTCAGCGTGATTATGCTTATCACCAGGGAACAGCCTGGCCATGGCTGATGGGATTTTATATGGAGGCCTATCTGCGGATTTATAAGATGAGCGGTATTTCGTTTGTAGAACGCCAGTTGATTGGTTTTGAAGCCGAAATGACCAGCCATTGTATTGGGTCATTGCCTGAGTTATTCGATGGTAACCCACCTTTTAAAGGTCGTGGAGCAGTATCGTTTGCGATGAACGTAGCCGAAATTCTGCGTATTTTGAAGTTATTGTCAAAGTATAATTTATAAGAGGAGGGACGAAGATGAAAGTTTTAATGTTTGGATGGGAGTTCCCCCCGCATATTTTGGGCGGTTTAGGAACTGCCAGTTATGGTCTGACGAAGGGGATGTCTTTACAAGAAGACATGGAAATAACCTTCTGTATCCCTAAGCCGTGGGGAGATGAAGATCAGAGCTTTTTGAAAATTATCGGTATGAACAGTACGCCGATAGTATGGAGAAATGTTGATTGGGATTATGTCAAAGGCCGTGTTGGTTCTTATATGGATCCACAACTCTACTTTGATTTGCGTGATCATATCTATGCTGATTTCAATTATTTGAATACCAATGATTTAGGATGTATTGAGTTTTCTGGCCGTTATCCGGATAATCTGCATGAGGAGATTAATAACTACTCCATAGTGGCTGGTGTAGTAGCCCGTCAACAGGAGTTTGATATAATCCATTCGCACGACTGGTTGACGTATCCGGCAGGTTTACATGCTAAGCAGGTGTCGGGCAAACCATTGGTGATCCATGTACATGCCACTGATTTTGACCGTAGCCGTGGAAATGTGAATCCGACAGTATATGCCATTGAGAAAAATGGTATGGATCATGCCGATCATATTATGTGTGTGAGTGAGTTGACTCGTCAGACAGTCATTCATAAGTATTTCCAGGATCCGAAGAAGGTATCTACCGTACACAATGCAGTTTCGCCTTTATCGCAGGAGATACAGGATATTGTTCCGAAAAAGAATCCCAAAGAGAAGGTCGTTACTTTCCTGGGACGTATCACTATGCAGAAAGGTCCGGAGTATTTTGTAGAAGCTGCTGCCATGGTGTTACAGCGTACTAAAAATGTGCGTTTTGTGATGGCTGGTAGTGGTGATATGATGAATCAGATGATTCGTTTGGCTGCCGAGCGTGGTATTGCCGACCGTTTCCACTTCCCTGGATTTATGAAGGGAAAACAGGTTTATGAAGTATTGAAAGCCAGTGATGTATATATCATGCCTTCTGTCTCTGAACCTTTTGGAATTTCACCATTGGAAGCTATGCAGTGTAGTGTGCCAACTATCATTTCCAAACAGTCCGGTTGTGCCGAGATACTGGAAAATTGTATCAAGACAGATTACTGGGATATTCATGCCATGGCAGATGCGGTTTATTCCATTTGTACTTATCCTGCATTGTATGAATATCTGCGTGATGAGGGCAAAAAAGAAGTAGATCAAATCAAATGGGAAAATGTCGGATATAAGGTTCGTGGCATTTACGAAGAGGTAATTAAGAATTATAAATAATAAAATAATATAGATATGAGAACAATCTGTCTTTATTTTGAGATACATCAAATTATTCATCTGAAACGTTATCGTTTCTTCGATATAGGTGCCGATCATTACTATTATGATGATTATGCCAATGAGAATGGTATGAATGAAGTTGCCGAACGCTCTTATATTCCGGCTCTGAGTACATTGATTGAGATGGCGAAGAATTCCAATGGAGCATTTAAGGTGGCATTGTCTATCTCGGGGGTTGCGCTTGAGCAGCTTGAAATTCATGCGCCAGCTGTAGTTGATTTATTGCATCAGCTCAATGATACTGGTTGTTGCGAGTTTTTGGCAGAGCCTTATTCACACGGTTTGTCATCGTTGGCCAATGAGGATTGCTTTAAAGAAGAGGTGATGCGTATGAGCGGAAAAATCAAACAAATGTTTGGTAAGGCACCGAAAGTATTTCGTAATTCCAGTTTGATATACTCTGATGAAATTGGCGCACAGGTGGCTGCAATGGGATTTAAAGGCATGCTGACGGAAGGAGCTAAATATATTTTGGGTTGGAAGAGTCCCCATTACGTATATCATTGTAATCAAGCTCCCAGCCTGAAGTTATTGTTGAGAGATTATAAGTTGTCAGATGATATTAGTTTGCGCTTTTCCAACTCTGACTGGAGCGAATATCCGTTGTTTGCCGATAAGTATATTAGTTGGATTGATGCTTTACCGCAGGAAGAACAGGTAATTAATATTTTCATGGAGTTGAGCGCTTTAGGTATGGCTCAGCCGCTTTCTTCTAATGTATTGGAATTCCTTAAAGCGCTTCCGGCTTGTGCAAAAGAGAAAGGGATCACATTTTCTACTCCAACGGAAATTGTTACTAAACTGAAATCTGTTTCTCAATTGGATGTCCCGTATCCTATCTCATGGGTGGATGAGGAAAGAGATACGAGTAGCTGGCTGGGTAACGTCATGCAGCGTGAAGCTTTTAATAAGTTATATAGTGTAGCCGAGCGTGTACACATGTGCGATGATCGTCGTATAAAACAGGACTGGGATTATTTGCAAGCAAGTAATAACTTCCGTTTCATGACTACAAAGAATACGGGTATTTATTTGAATCGTGGTATATATGATTCTCCGTATGATGCATTCACTAACTATATGAATATTTTGGGCGACTTTATTAAGAGAGTAAATTCATTGTACCCGGAAGATATTGACGACGAGGAGTTGAATTCTTTGCTCACTACCATTCATAATCAAGGTGAGGAAATTGCAGAACTGCATAAAGAATTGGATAAGTTGCACGCAAAAGCTGAAAAAGCCAAAGCACCTAAAGTGGCAGCTAAGTCCAAAGTGGCCGAAGAAAAGGTGGTGAAGGCTACTCCTAAAAAGACAGTAGTAAAGAAAGTAGCTGCAAAGAAGAAAGAATAATCATTTAGAATTGGAATATTTTCTTATTTGCCTCTCAAAGTTGTAAACAGCTCTGAGAGGCAATTTTTTTATAGAGCTTTGTGGAGGGAAGAATATGCTTTTTAGTAGTTGTGAACTCTTGAACTGCATAAAAATAAAGGTTTATCCGACAAATGTGTAGTTGTCGAAAAAGTAATTATACCATTTATTCAAGAAGGTAGGTAAGGTAGAATATGAATGGCTTGTCTTTATGTAATTGACTGATTTATAGTAAGTATAAACTTTCTGTTTAAAACTTGGTCAAGAGTGTACCTTCTTGCAAAGTAAATCTGAAACGTTAAAAATAGCATTAACAATATTAACGAGTTATGTATTTGGCAGATGAACTAAAATACAAAATAAAAAAGGTGTCTCGGAATTTATCCGGACACCTTTTACATTAATGGTATGTTATCTCTGTTATTTTTTATCTTTATCGTCGAAGGAAGTATAAATAACTTCCATTGATAAGCGATCTCCTTCTGATCCACCTTTCAGCTTGGTGTATCCAGGTTGTAAATCATTGAGTACACTGATAATGCTACCCAACGCGGTACTGGTATTTTGATCTCTTGTGATAGTTACCGGAACGAGAGCTACTTTATTCCATTGTGTAGCTTTCTCCCATGCTTCGATAGTGGTAACAGGTGTTCCTGTATCAACGTCCAAAATACCCTCTATCTTTCCATCGTTTGCAAGTGCTATGACTGCTGCATCTCTTTCTGCACGACATGTATTAATCAATCTTGCTATATTGGGGAAAACATATTGATTCGTATTAATGGCATTATGTTGAGCAATATAGGTTGTAATGTCATCATTGACTTTATTCTTTTTAAAGAAATCATCCTTTTCTTTTTCACGCACCAATAAAACATAACTGGGAGCACCCATGCTGAACTTATTCTTATCATTGGTTTGATTGTAATTAGTAAAAGTTAATCTAACTACATTTAGTGTATCATTACGCAATGAATCCAGAATACCCTTTTGGCTATCGTTATTGTTGTTTAGTAACGGTAATGTAGCCTGGGTGTAAATACCCGCTGGAGTTTTAAGATATGTACAACCCGTCTCTTTTACTTTATCCTTGATCTTATCTTCATCACTTCTGAAAGAATTGGCTTGAATGATTTCTTTAGTTGCAGCAAATGTTCGGTAACTATAATAGGTGGAGTCTTCTTCACTATTGTACTTCTTCATGTTTTTACCACTATCTTCTTCTTTCATATAACATTGGAATATGACATGCATTTCTATCTGGTCAATATAAAGAATAGTACCGTCTCCATAATCGTTTTTAACATAGATACCTTTGAACAGGTCTCTGAATATATTTGCGAAATTTTTGCCTCCTTTTTCTGCTTCTCTGCTTGCTTTATAAATTTCTTGTCCTAATTCATAAGGTAAAGTAACGGTTACAGAAGGAATATATCCACTTAGATTTCTAATAGAATCTTTTACAGATCTATCTACAGCTGTATACGCCTTTCGTCCCAATAAAAAATTAGCATCATTTTTAGGATAAAAATCTTCCGGGTTAATGTCGGTATAGTATGCAGCCTCTTTGTCTGCAGCTAAGTTCTTGTCTAATCTATAAACGCTCAAGCGGGAAGCTGTCAGCGAATCACCAAAATAAGTCCTGTAAGCTAACGTTAATTCCGTACGATAAGTTTTGTCTTCGACCATGATTGCATCCGGATCATCCGGGTTTTCCGGGTTGTATACTGCCGGGAAACTAAAGTTGTCAGTACAATGTAGCTGTGTTAGAAATCCGGCTTCGTAATAACCAAATTCCTGATCTGTAAATTTCCCTAAATAACCAGTACTTGTTTTAGCGAAAACCTGTTCGGCAAGCTTAGACTCGGTTGCTACTTCAAATGTTGCCAGTTTTCCGTTAATAGTCTGGTCACCACCCGGAAACATTCCTAATCCCAATGTACCGGTATTATCGTCACATCCCCAAAAGGTGAGAGATAATAGGGCTACCCATAGATATTTTACTTTCATGATCGTCGTATCTTGATTCTAATTTTATTTTTGTTCAGCTTCCCACACCTTGTCGTAAAACTCGTTGCAAGCACTTGCGTAAACGTCCGGAGTCTGATAATCGAGTACCAATTTTCCGGATTGACGGGCATAATCCATGATGTCTTCGTTGATATGTTCACTGTTTTGTATCACTCCGTCGGAATAATCAACTGCGAGTTTACACAATGCAGCGTAGTCTGCAGGTTCTTTTAGTGTAGCTACATCTTTCTTATTAATGCCCTTCAACATGAGTTTGGTTGCAAAGTCATTGCTAAGAGTGTTTTTGAAATCATCCTCGTATACAGAGAATATTACTTTGGCATCCCGGAAGGACGGTTCGTCTTTATATGCTTTCTTGATATACAATGGAGCCAATGCAGTCATCCAACCATGACAATGAATAACATCTGGAGTCCAGCGTAGTTTTTTTACAGTTTCCAATACGCCTCTGGCATAAAAGATGGCTCGACTGTCGTTATCATCGTATTCTACTCCATTCTCATCAGCCGTTTGCATTCTATTCTGGAAATAATCATCATTATCAATGAAGTACACCTGCATACGTGCCGATTGTATGGAAGCAACTTTAATAATCAATGGATGGTCGGTATCATCAATGATCAGATTCATACCGGAAAGACGTATCACTTCATGCAGTTGATTTCTACGTTCGTTGATATTTCCCCATTTGGGCATAAATGTTCTGATTTCTCTGCCTTTTTCCTGAATAGCCTGAGGCAGGTTTCTACCTATATTAGCCATTTCAGATTCTGAAACGTAAGGAGTAATCTCTTGTGTAATAAATAAAACCTTATTCGCCTTTGTCATAATAACAATCCTTCTCGTAAATATTCTGCAAAGATATAAAAAAAAAAGGGCATTAAAGCAAGCTATTGCGCGGTATAATTCCTTATGAATTGTTAAGTTGTTGATTATCAGTCGTTGTTTGCCGCTTGCCCGTTCCGGTTGCTTCTCTTCCTTTTGCATTAATTTGCGATATTTCTTCTTTATATGGTAAATAATGGTTTATTTTGCACAGTTTTTTAAACAAGATAGAATAATAAACCAATTAAAATGAAAATAATACATACGATCAAGGACTTACAGACTGAATTGTCGGAACTGAAAGCCCAAGGGAAAAAAGTGGGTCTGGTACCTACTATGGGTGCTTTGCATGCAGGGCACGCATCACTTGTGAAGCGTAGTGTAAATGAGAATGATGTAACGGTAGTGAGTGTTTTTGTAAACCCAACTCAGTTTAATGATAAGAATGATTTAGTGAAATATCCACGTACACTGGATGCTGATTGTAAATTATTAGAATCTTGTGGAGTAACTTTCGTATTTGCTCCTTCGGTAGAAGAAATATATCCGGAACCGGATACACGCCGGTTTAGTTATGCGCCATTGGATACAGTGATGGAAGGGGCTTTTCGTCCGGGACACTTCAATGGTGTGTGTCAGATTGTGAGTAAGCTGTTTGATATTGTGAAGCCGCATTGTGCTTATTTTGGTGAAAAGGATTTTCAGCAATTGGCTATCATTCGTGAAATGGTACGTCAAATGAAGTTCGATCTTGAAATAGTAGGTTGCCCCATCGTTCGTGAAGAAGATGGGCTGGCATTAAGTAGCCGTAATGCCCGTTTATCGGCAGAGGAACGTGAAAATGCTTTAAATATTTCTCGGACTTTATTTAAAAGTCGTACCTTTGCAACCACTCATTCGGTGAGTGAGACGCAAAAGATGGTGGAAGATGCTATTGCTGCTGCACCGGGACTTCGCCTGGAGTATTTTGAAATAGTAGATGGAAACACTTTGCAGAAAGTTGGAGATTGGAATGATACTTCGTATGTAGTAGGTTGTATAACTGTTTTTTGCGGAGAAGTGAGGCTGATCGATAATATTAAATACAAAGAAGTTTAAACCTAAAAAAGACCAAATCCCTATGATGATTGAAGTGCTAAAGTCGAAGATTCATTGTGCACGTGTCACAGAAGCAAATCTGAATTACATGGGTAGCATTACGATTGATGAAGACTTGTTGGATGCGGCTAACATGATTGCTGGTGAGAAGGTGTATATCGCTGACAATAATAACGGTGAGCGTTTTGAAACCTACATTATCAAAGGTGAACGTGGTTCGGGTAAAATTTGCCTGAACGGTGCTGCAGCGCGGAAAGTGCAACCGGATGATATTGTGATTATCATGTCGTATGCATTAATGGATTTTGAAGAAGCTAAATCGTTTAAACCAACAGTGATTTTTCCGGATCCGGTAACGAATAGTGTAGTGAAATAAAAGAGAGTATAACTCTTGATATATATAAAGAAACGCCGCTTGCTATTGTGTAAGCGGCGTTTCTTTGTTCTTATTCGATCTGATTTTATTTTTTCAGTTGTTCATTCATAGCTGCTGCTGCTTTGCGCCCATCACCCATGGCGAGGATTACTGTAGCACCACCACGTACGATATCACCACCGGCATAGATCGTAGGGATAGACGATTGCATATTATCATTTACAGTAATTGTACCTCTGCGACCTACTTCCAGCCCTTTGATAGAACTGGGTACAATCGGATTAGGTGATACCCCAACACTGACAATAGCTAAGTCGATATCAATTGTTTCTGTTGCACCGGGAATGGCTATCGGACTGCGGCGACCAGAGGCATCCGGTTCTCCGAGTTCCATTTTTTGTAGGATTACCTGTTTTACGCGTCCCTGTTCGTCGGCTATATATTCAATCGGATTGTGCAGGGTAAGGAATTCTACTCCTTCTTCTTTGGCATGCTTAACTTCTTCCAGACGGGCAGGCATTTCTTCTTCTGAACGGCGATAGATAATCATGGCGCGTTCAGCACCGAGGCGCTTTGCTGTACGAACAGAATCCATAGCAGTGTTGCCACCACCAATGACAGCCACATTTTTACCAAAAGCAACCGGGGTGTCAGAATCAGGGCTGGCAGCGTCCATTAGATTAACACGAGTCAGGTATTCATTGGATGACATAATGTTGATCGAGTTCTCTCCGGGGATATTCATGAAGTTTGGTAATCCTGCACCGGAAGCCACGAAGATACCTTTGAAGCCTTCTTCTTCCAATTGTTCTACACTGATCGTTTTACCAACAATACAGTCTTTGATAAATGTCACCCCCATTTGGGATAGATTATCAATTTCAACATCCACAATTTTATTAGGCAGACGAAATTCGGGGATACCATATTTCAATACGCCTCCTATCTCGTGCAATGCTTCAAATACAGTAACGTCGTATCCGTACTTTGCCATATCACCTGCAAAAGAAAGGCCCGCAGGGCCAGAACCGATTACAGCTACTTTGACGCCATTCTTTTCTGCTATTTCAGGGACAGAGATTTGTCCGCTTTCCCGTTCGTAGTCAGCTGCAAAACGTTCGAGGTGGCCGATGGCAACTGCTTCTTTACCCATTTTCAGATGAATACATTTTGATTCACACTGTTTTTCCTGAGGACACACACGACCACATACAGCAGGCAATGCACTGGTTTCTTTCAGCGTTTTGGCTGCTTCCAGGAATTCACCACGTTCAATGTTTTTAATGAAACGGGGAATATCGATTCCAACCGGACAGCCACCCATGCAGCCTGGATTAGCACAATCCAAACAGCGTTTGGCTTCCATGACAGCTTGTTCTTTGGTCAGTCCCTGATTTACTTCCTCTTTACGACTGTGCGAACGATATTCGGCATCAAGCTCGTTCATTTTGCAACGTTCAATGTTAGAGCGTTCTTTGGCTTTTATACTTTTGCGTAGTTCTTCACGCCAAACAGCGTTACGGCTGTTTTCATCTACTGTTTTGGTAGCTTCACAATGTGTTTCAAGTTTGTGCATCTCTTCTCGTTCTATGCTTTTGAAAGCGCCCATGCGTTTTAGCATTTCGTCGAAGTCTACCTGGTGTCCATCAAATTCCGGACCATCTACGCATACGAATTTAGTCTTTCCGCCGATGGTGATACGGCAGGCACCACACATACCGGTACCATCTACCATAATGGTATTTAATGATACATCTGTCGGGATTTCATATTTTTTGGTCAGCAGACAAACGAATTTCATCATAATGGCAGGACCGATAGCGAAACATTTGTTTACTTTTTCGCGCTTGATTACTTCCTCTACACCCTCTGTCACGAGTCCTTTGCGTCCGTAAGAACCGTCATCTGTCATAATGATAACTTCATCTGAGCTTTCGCGCATCTCCTTTTCAAGGATAATGAGTTCTTTGCTACGTCCTGCAAGGACAGTAATCACACGGTTCCCAGCTGCTTTTAAAGCCTGTACGATAGGAAGCATAGGAGCGACACCTACACCACCACCGGCACAAACTACAGTTCCGAAGTTCTCGATGTGTGTAGCTTGTCCCAGCGGACCTACAACATCGGTAATGTAATCACCTTCTTTCAGTTCGCAAAGGCGGGTAGAAGAGAGACCTACTTCCTGTACAACCAGCGTGATGGTACCTTTCTTTACGTCAGCGCCTGCGATGGTTAACGGCATACGTTCTCCTTTTTCGCCTACACGAACAATGACAAAATGTCCTGCTTTACGTGATTTTGCTATCAGAGGAGCTTCTATCTCCAGTTTAAACACTTTCTCGGAAAAATGTTCTTTGCTAATGATTTTGTTCATTATCTAATTAATTTGTTGGAATTACTACGTAACTGCTATCAGAATGATATTTTGGCAAAGATACAGCTTATTTGGGAAATAATAAAAGAAAAGCCGCCTTTTTGGGGCAGCTTCCTTTTTATCTATACTAATTCTTTTTAATCGATCATTTCAAATCCGCAGTATGGAACCAATGCTTTTGGTATTTTGATTCCTTCCGGTGTCTGGTTGTTTTCGAGCAATGCAGCGACGATACGAGGTAATGCCAGAGCCGAACCATTCAAGGTGTGGCAAAGCTCTGTTTTCTTTTCTCCACTGCGATAACGACATTTCAAACGATTTGCCTGGTAAGTATCGAAGTTGGAAACGGAGCTAACCTCCAACCAGCGCTTTTGTGCTTCTGAATATACTTCGAAGTCAAAGCAAAGTGCAGCTGTAAAACTCATGTCACCACCACAAAGGCGGAGAATACGATAAGGAAGTTCTAATTTCTGTAACAGACCTTCTACGTGATTCAGCATTTCCTGATGCGATTGTCTGGAATGTTCCGGCTTGTCGATGCGTACCAGTTCTACTTTAGAAAATTCATGTAAACGATTCAGCCCGCGAACATCTTTACCGTAAGAACCGGCTTCACGACGGAAGCATTGTGTATAAGCACAGTTCATAATAGGGAGCTGTTTCTCATCCAAAATGACATCACGATAAATGTTGGTTACCGGCACTTCTGCTGTTGGTATAAGATAAAGATCGTCTACTTCGCAATGATACATCTGACCTTCTTTATCCGGAAGCTGTCCTGTTCCATATCCGGAAGCTGCATTTACTACTGTCGGAGGCATGATTTCCATATAGCCAGACTTACGTGCTTCGTCCAGGAAGAAATTGATGAGAGCACGTTGCAGTTGTGCACCTTTACCTTTATAAACAGGGAAACCTGCTCCGGTGATTTTTACACCGAGATCGAAATCAATGAGGTCATATTTTTTTGCCAGTTCCCAATGAGGAAGAGCATCTTTGGGAAGCTCAGTCTCCATACCGCCTATTTTTTCCACTACATTATCTTCGGCTCCTACACCTTCCGGAACTTCATCATAGGGCACATTAGGAATCGTATACAACAGATTCTGAAGTTCTGTTGCAGCATCTGTCATAGCGGTATCTAATGCTTTATTGCCTTCTTTCAGTTCGGCAACACGGATACGGGCAGTCTCTGCTTCTTCTTTTTTCCCTTCTTTCATTAACTGACCGATAGTTCTCGACAATGAGTTAACTTCTGCCAGATTCTTATCTAATTCATTCTGTGTATTACGTCTCTTGTCGTTCCCGCAAGGACAGCGTCGTACAGAATATTGAACGCATGAATGAAGTGCTCCTGCCATTTCGCATTGATTGATCATTTTTGATCCTGTGTGTGGAATTTGATGCTTGAAAGATATATTGCATCATTGCATCTGTATCGTATATGTGCTGTGCTCGGATCAAAGAGATTATGCTAACGATCTAGCATTGTTTCAGTCAATGCTGTCCTTGTATCATGTTCCCGTTTGATTATTGCGATTAACTGCGCCGATAAAGCAGCGCCAATCTCGCGATATAGCACATCTCTGACGGCAGCTCAGATTGCCAATCGGGAACATCAGCGAAAATATATCAGCCAAACTCTTCATCTTCCACAGGATCAAATTATATTCTACAGCGCGAAAGAAAACCTTATCTGGATGTGTTGATGCGGAAAATATACGGCTACATGACCCAATAGGTATGTTTACAAATTCACCTCAAAAAAACTCCATAATCCCCGCCCTCAGCACCCTCCACTCCCGGCCAACCTTTACGGCCGGGAGTTCTTCATTTGCGATCATCTTGCGCACCTGCTGGCGCGTGGTCTTGAGCAGGGTTGCGGTTTCTTTTACGGTCAGGATTTCATCGTTCGGCATAGAAAACCTCCATCAACATAGGTGAAAACGCATTTCACTTTAATTCATGTATACTTATTCTAATGTTGGCGATCAAACGTCAAATCATGCTGTCTAAGCAGACTCAAGCACCCTGAAACAAGCCTTTATCCGAACCATTTCCAGTACGTTAACTCGATGAATGCTTATTGGCGCCTTTGAATCTTTCATTGGAATTTGAATATTGGCCGAACTTAACCGCACTGTAGTGGAGGATAGGAAAGGATTTCTTGAAAATATCCAAACGATCTTGAACATCCGCCTTGCGGTCATAATACAGATTGCAGGTCAAATCACACCTCGACAACTTAAACTCCTTGAGCCGCCGGTCAACGCCGATTTTATCAAGGATATTCCGCAGGCGGTGCTTTATCTGCTGTACAGACTTTTCGTCAGCTTGAAATAATGCAGTCGGTTCATAGGTACTGGCGAGCAGAGAAGACGGGTTGACAATCAGTATCAGCCAGCACGGATGCGAGATGGATTGCCCTAAGTGAATTTCAACGTCGATGGACTTGAACTGCGGCATCTGGTAATACGACGAAAGTCCTAATTTCCCTTTGCCGGTACAAATGCACTCGTTTTGTTCGATAATACTTCGACAGGTTGTCCGTGGCGATGATCTCCATCGGGTAG
>ERZ856578.142-NODE-142-length-136415-cov-25.381508_pt1 | contig 136415 bp, 125 predicted proteins | sample MGYA00514384_ERZ856578 | MGnify/ENA primary metagenome ERZ856578 (study PRJEB29103, sample SAMN06111958) | human gut metagenome | biome: human gut; feature: ankylosing spondylitis patient; material: healthy_person | host: Homo sapiens | place: China:Hangzhou... | reverse complement strand
TATAAAAAAACGGCAGTGCTGGAGGGCGATCCGTGCGACTAAAGCGCTCCATTCCTGCCGGGATGGAGCGTTTTATGCTATTTTCCCCTAAAAAGAGGCGCGGGCTGCGCCTCAAATGGTGACCAGCAGCCCAGAACACCGGTAGATTCCACTCGTGCCGCAAGGCCGCTTTCAAACAAGTGGCAGTTGTACGGCGTCGAGTGGAACTACTGGTGAATATTTTTAGCGTCCCTCAGTGTACAAACGCTGCAAATTGCAGCCGCAGCACACTGGCGGATTTTTATTACCCTATCGCTTCAAGACAAGTTTCCAGCGCGGTCATTCCTGCCTTAGTTTCAATATCCGGTCTTGTGCCTGCAATGGCGTTGCAGCTTCCGTCAGGATTTAAAGAAAAATATGGGTCGAAGTACACGAGCAGTCCGCTGTTAGGCAAGGCAAATGTATATGGCTGCCCCCCACGTCCGTTTCCGCCCGTTGTTTCGCCTACAAGCCTTGCAAAGCCCGTAGCCTTGCAAAAGGAAGCAAATGCATCAGAAGCGGAGTAATTGCTACTGTCAATCAACATCCATAATTGACCTTGAAAGCAAATGTTATCCTCGTGTTGCGTGCAAGTGTTTTCATAACTGTAAAACTTCAGATGACCGAAATCTTCCATATTTAAATCCGGAAATGTCTTATTCCAAGTCTCGCTATCGATTTCTTGAAACTCGGACGGAAACGGCTGCTCTGCATCCCACATAAAACGGTTAAACTTGCCATCCTTAACACCGATCATACCATATTGTATCAAAGGCTCGCAACTTATGTGTGATATGATTCCATCCATCCACACGACGTCGTTCCCTCCACCGTTTCCCTGTATGTCTATGATTATATCATCCGCCTCGCTGTTTGCTTCAAAAAAATCCTGAATCATCTTGATCGCAATCGGCGTACATTCTGGAGACGACCAAAGGAAACCTGTAATTTTTATGTAAGGAATATCTTCTCCAACCGTAGCCTCTATAATCGTTTGTCTGACTTCTTCATACAATGATTGTTCTTGCGGGTATAGCTGTGTACTACCTTCGGTAGAGGCAGGTGTGTGGCTTGGTATTAAGTTTTTATAATAGTCATAAAAGGTTTTGACCTTTTGGCTTTCTATTATAGATAGTATCCTGGATAGCATATCGACTCCTTCTTTACTGTCGGGGTTCTGATTCTCTCCGCTCGATTCCACTACCGATCGAAAAGAATCGACCATGCGTTGATACAAAAACGGTTGAATGACATATAGATGGCCTATGCTTTCAAACTGATTCAAGCAGTTATTGATTACATTTATATAATTATCCTGAAGTATGGAGGATCCCCTACACACACTTATCAGCTCAGTACGGTAAGTATCCCTTACCTCCCTCCAATCCAGCCCCAGTTCATTTTTTATCGTTTCAAAATATGGGTAATTATCCTCCAACATTTCCCATAAGGCATCATAGTCTTCAAGCGCTTGCTGTTTAGATAGAATTAACTGCTCTCCATCTGAACTAACTTTCAGTGCTGTTTCATATGGGAGTGGAAATTTGTCATAATCAGAAAACCTGTTTGTAGTAGTCTTATCAGGCATTCCCGGAGAATGCTCTGGAATGCTATGATTGGCGATGAACCCATCGCAGGAGCATAAGAGGGTCATTAGCATTGATAAAACTAAGATAAATAACTTATATCGCTTCATGCCTTTATAGTTCCTTTCAAATTCCGGTCATCCTAAGTATAATACTGCGGACAGCAGTTATTTATTAACCATTAGAGACATCCGATGTGCGACTATCCGCCATAAGGCTCAGGAACCATTTTACCAACGCAGGATCTGGCTCCACACAAACTGCAATTAGCAGCACATAAAGTTTCACAGTTAGCAGCGCATAGCGTTTCACAGTTTTCTTTATCAATTAGCGCAAGGGCATTTGTACGTGAATTTATAGAGTATGCGTTTACTTTCGTCGTCCTCATAGGGGAACTCAAAATTGTAGCTGGATTCTTTGTAATTTAGATCGTTCATTATAGCCTCTCCTTCCCATATCATAAATTCAAGCACCATTTCTTTTGCATAGTAATGTACTACTGTATGATTATAAATATAATAAAATATTAGTAGCGCAATGTCAACTAGATATCTGAAATATATCATATATCTGCCTATTTGGAAGAATATGACATCGCCGCCGACCCGCGCACGCTCCGCAACGACATCGAACAGCTTGTGGAGTTCGGCGTGGATATTGTCAAAGACCGCAGGGTTCAGAACCTCTACCATGTGGAAAAGCAAGGAGCTGGTCAAACGGCTGACGCCCTTTGTCGCTCCCGGAGACGCCGCGCTGATGGAACGGCATCTTTACATCGACAGCCGCGTAAAAGCCATCAACGAGGGCGTCTACATCAGCGTAGACTTGTGCCATGCTGCACCATCACAACACAGCAGGATCAGATCATCCGGGTATTGCTTGGACAGTTCCTCGAGAAATATGTTCATACAAGTAGAATTGCAATACGGCATAACAAGAAAACAGGAGCTTCCTGTTACTGGTTCAACAGCTCCGTATGCATACCGATATTCGCGAATGTGATGGCAAGGTACCGATGGACGAATGCCCTTTTCACACCAGCAGTATTTGGGCTTATTGATTCGTCCGAATCCTGCTTCATCCTGGAACATAAGTCGTACTTCTTGATGTGGATGACCAGACTTGTTTACATAATCCTTTAGTTCGCCGATTCGCTTGTTAATTTTTTTGAGGTCTCGATGACCTCATCACTGGCTTTCTTCGGATGCTTGCTCCTTGGCATGACTTTCCTCCAACCGTGGCGGTGGAGGACGTAATAGATCTGTGATGTCCCTATGGAATGACCTACAGCTTCCCGATATGCAGTCTCAATATCATGCACTGATACCGTTTTTCCTGCATTTGAATCCAGACGAAACGGCTCCAAGAGCGCTTCCTCTTCTGTATAACTCAGGTTCCGGTGGTTTCCGTGATAGTGGCTTTCTGTGATACTTGCAAGACCATTGGCTTTATATCGGGAAACCAGCACGGTAATATATTGCGTGTGGAAGCCGATTTTTTCACTAATTTCTTTGTTCTGCTTCCCTTCTGCTCGCATCTCAAGTGCTGCCAATCTTTTTTCAACATTCTTGTCTCGATTCTTTTTCCTCGCAGCCTTGATTTCTTGCGTTTCCTCAAGCGTGAAAGTGTATCTTTTCATTTCTCATCACCATCTTCATTATACAACAACGGCGATAAATTATCAATCTTTTTAAAAAGTTATTAGCATCAAACGTGTCTGCTCCAAACCGCCTACGCCGGAAATCGAGCAGCAGGTCATGCACCTGCTCAGTCGGCTGACAGAACAGCCGGAGCGCATCACGCAGCCGGAACGGACTTCTGCACCGGTACATACGAATGCGCAAGCCGGGCTGGATGACATTCTGAACACCCAGCCGCTCGACGAAGATGCTGCCAGAAGCCTGATCTGCAAGCTGGCACAGGAACAATATGATGCCATTGGCAACGAGGAATACGAGACGGAGCGCCTGCGACGGCTGTTCTCAGCCTTTGAATATACGGCAGAACTCAACGCGGAATTGCTGCAAAGCACCGTCTCCGCCGTGCTGGTGACGCGACAGGCGGTGCGGCTGCAGCTAAAAAACGGACAGATCATTGGAAAGGACGATTTGGTATGACAGACGAAAAGCCGCGCGTCATTATCATTCCACCCAAGCCAGAATTACAGCAAACGACTACAGTCACAAAGCAGCTTCGTGTGGCAGCGTACTGCCGTGTTTCCACGAAAGAGGAAGAACAGGCCAGCAGCTATGAAGCGCAATGCGAATACTACACTGACAAAATCATGTCCAACAAGGAATGGACAATGGCTGGCATTTTCGCGGACGAAGGCATTACCGGCACGTCTACAAAAAAGCGCACGGAGTTCCTGCGGATGATCCGTCAGTGCAAACAGAAAAAGATTGACCTCATCCTTACAAAGTCCATCCAACGATTTGCCCGCAACACGCTCGACTGCATCAATTACACGCGCATTCTCCGGCAGCTTGGGATTGGGGTTCTCTTCGAGAAGGAGAATATCAACTCGCTTCCAGCGGACAGTGAATTTATGATCACCATGTACGGTGCGATGGCGCAGTCCGAAAGTGAATCTATTTCCGGCAACATCCGCCGCGGCCGGCAGATGCACGCAAAAGTCGGAACGCTCAAGGTTCCCTGTTACCGGCTTTATGGATATGAAAAAGACGCAGATGGCAAATTCTGCATCATCCCAGAGCAGGCGGAAATCGTGCGCGAACTCTACAAGCGATATGAGAGCGGCGCCAGCCTGCGAAATCTGCAAGACTGGCTGGAGGAAAATCAGATCAAAACGGTTCTTGGGGAATCCAAATGGACAACGACAGCCATCAAGGGCATCCTGACGAATGAGAAGTACTGCGGCGACGTTCTGCTCCAGAAAACATTCCGGACAGATGTGATCAGCAAGAAGGTCATCAAGAACATCGGTCAGATGGCGCAATACTATATGCCAGACCACCACGAGGGCATCGTCAGCCGGGAACAGTACAATGCAGTAAAGGCTGAAATGGCGCGTCGGAGTGCCCTGCGCAGCCCGTCCAAAACGGCTGTGACAGGACGCTCCTGTTATACAAGCAAATACGCCTTATCGGACAGACTCGTCTGCGGCGAATGCGGGACACTCTACCGCCGCTGCACATGGACATCCCTTGGCCGAAAATACCCCGTCTGGCGCTGCACCAGCCGCCTGAACTACGGCACAAAATACTGCCACGATTCGCCGACGATCAAGGAAGAACCGCTTCAGGCGGCAATTCTGGCGGCGCTCAACTCCGCCATGAGCAACAGACCGGCCCTGCTTGAACGTATCAAAAATGCGGTTTCCTTGGAGCTCTTGCCTGTGCAGGGGCAGACCATGAGCCTTGCCGATATCGAGCGCCGGCTGGAACAACTCGACGAGCAATTCCAAACCCTGCTGGCGGAAGCCATTGATGCCGAAGACAAAGAAGCCTGCAACAAACAGTTTGCAGGAATCCTTTCCGAGCAGACTTCCCTCAAAAGGCAGAAGGAAGCAATTCTGCAAAGCAGCACCGATGCGAGCCGCGTCTGCACCCGCATGAAACAGGCAGAGCAAGCTATAGATAATACCACACAGACAATCACAGAATGGAACGAAAACGCTGTCCGGCAGATCGTAGAGCGCGTGACCGTCCTCTCCACTGATGAGATTCTGGTGCGGATCAAGGGCGGCGCAGAAATCAAGCAAACGATAAATAGGTAAAAAGAGATTACTTGTTCGATTCCATGCTGCACCTCTTTGTGTGGGCAAGCAAAGTCTTTACCACAAAGTCCATTTCAAAAAAAGAGCACTGGAAAGCCGCACCAGCTGAATGAAGCGGTCAACAAAAACATACAGCGAAGGCACGACCAAGCGTCGTGCCTTTTACGTTATCCACGATTACCGTGAGCCATTCAGCAGCGCCGTTGTCCTTGCGTTGACACCCATAAGCTCCCGCTGGGTCTGCCGGTTCGACTGGCACATGGGCATCAGAAAATTCACAGCCTTTCGGATCTGCTGAAGATCAGAGGAAGTGAGCGCATTCTGATGCAGATGCTCCAAAACACGGCTATAAGCGTCCTTCAAGGATGCGGACACGGCAGGCTGAAAGAAATAGGTTGAGATCAGACCGCCAATCAGAGCGGCTTCGGTATCGGTGTACTGCATGATTGCTCCTCCCTCGCAAGAATCAAACGAACGGAGCAATCATACCACAAAATATTGTAGCAGGCTATTCGCAAAACGACGAAATATATGATGCGCAGCGGTGCGGAAAGGAGAAGTCATGAACGTCAGAAAACCTGTGGATTACGGCACGATGTACCGGGAATTGACCGCAATTCTCGCGCAGAATCTTCCGCAGATGGACGAAATCTATGCAATCGGCAAGACCATCAGCCAGCGTCCGGAGAAGGGCGCAGCGGTCGCTGCCGCAGAGTTTTTGCAGGCGAATTTACCTGACCGCGCAGGCTTTTCTCCGCGCAATGTGCGCCGGATGCGCGACTTTTATCGGACTTATGAAAATGACCAAACGCCTCTCTGGCTGGCAATGAAAATCGGCTGGACGCTGAACGTGGTCATCATGGAAGCGGAGCTGACAAGAGCACAGCGAATGCGCTGCTTACAAATGACTACGGTCAAAAACCTCTCGAAGAAGGAACTTTTGGAGATTGTTTTGAACGGGGCATTTGTGGAAGAAACCGTCGACGAGCCTGATGAAATATGCTATAATATTACAAACCTAAGCGAAGACAGAAACGATCAAACACAATTCGAGCCACCGAGGTGTCGTGCGGTGGAAGGAAAAAGAGGGTTTGCACGATGCGGTCGAAGAAAAATCTCGTTATTGGTTTCCTGCTGCTGTTGCTTGGCATCGGGCCTTCTTCGCTCAGTTTTCCACTTTCCATATTTGCAGGCGTGGTTGGGATCATCGTGATGCATCTATAAACGGAAACTAGATTCTGGTAAATTACTGTCACATAAAGCTCGATCTTATAGTAAGCGGGAGGCCTTGTTTTGGCATTGGTGCAGCACTGAATTTTGAGGATTTAAGGTAGTTTTGTGCTGGTTCATCGACTTTGATATGCTAAATTTTATAATACCTTGAACTAACCAAAGAAACATCATTTGGGCGAATCGAATACTGGGGGTGCTTGCTTGAAACTATCGAAAGTTACAATAGAGAATTTCCGCTCTTATTCGCATAGAATGGAATTTTCAATTGAGCAAATTACAGCGATTATTGGAAGAAATGATATTGGTAAGTCATCAATATTGGACGCGCTCGATACATTTTTCAATCAGAGCAAGCTGGATTTGGCAGATAGAAATATCCATGCAGCAGATAATCCAGTGATTATTGGATGTACTTTTTCGAATCTACCAAATGAGATAGTGCTTGATGACGCTGTTTCAACCACCCTCGAAGCCGAATATTTGTTAAACGAAGACCAACAATTAGAAGTCCGGAAAGAGTATTCTATAAGCGGAAAAGAAAGCGTATTCATTGTTGCTATGCATCCAGCAAATGAACCGTATGACAATCTTTTGCTAAAAAAGAATGCTGATTTGAAGCGACTTATTCAGAGCGCGGGTCTACAGGATGCAGTTAATCAGACAATTAATTCTGAGATGCGTCATGCTTTATGGGAATCTCTCGGTGATCAGATTAGATTAAAAAAAAGAGACATACCTGCGGATAAAGAGGATGCCAAAAATATTTGGCAAAAAATTATCCCTGCATTGCCGCGGTATTGCATTTTTCGCGCAGACCGTCCAAGTACAGATGACGATGCGATTGCACAAGATCCAATGCAGATTGCAATGAGAGCAGCCATTGAGGAAAACCAGCGTGAGCTTATGCAGATTGCTGAGAATATCAAGCAGCGCGTATCAGTTGTAGCAAATCAGACGATTGAAAAACTCAAGCAATTTGATGAAACTCTGGCATCGACTCTTGCACCAAAATTCAAAAAAGACCCTGCATGGGATAAAGCATTTTCTTTTTCACTGACTGGAGACGAGGATATTCCAATCAATAAACGAGGCAGTGGTGTCCGGCGCTTAATCCTATTTAGTTTTTTCAGAGCGAGTTGCGAAGAAGATTTAGATGGAAACTCAGATGTGATATATGCTGTGGAAGAGCCGGAGACTTCTCAGCACCCTAATTTCCAACAGACGATAATCAATACTTTCCTTCAAATGACCGAAAATCCGCACTGCCAGATTATATTTACAACACATGTTCCAGGGCTCGTTAAACTAGTGCCTGTCGAATCGTTACGTTATATAACGAACGGCGAAGGATATCCGGAAATCGAAACTGGTACAGACGGAGTCATAGCAAGAATTGCTGATTCTTTAGGTGTATTGCCAGATATCACGCCTCCGCTTGCGCCATATAGAAATATACGGCTTATTGTATGCGTTGAAGGAGTTAATGATATTTTATTTTTGCAAACATTAACAACTGCCTTACATAAGACCCAACCTGAAATAAGACCTATACTATCTTGTCAGGATGTAATGGTTTTACCAATGGGCGGGAGCTCGCTGCAGGAGTGGGTAAATCACAACTATCTTCGGAAGTTGGGAATTCCTGAGTATCACATCTATGATAGTGATTGCGTTAATGCTCATCAGCGAGAATGTGATATTGTCAATCAGCGGACAGATGGATCGAGTGCGAGAATGACTTCGAGACGTGAAATGGAAAATTATATTCATCCAGATGCCATTCGCAAAGTATACGATGCAGATTTTGAAATAAATGATGAAACGGACGTTCCCAGCATAATATCTGACTATTTAAGAGTTCGGGGGTTGCCGGGGTGTACACAAGGCGTTGTGAAGAAAAAACTCAATGGCGAAGCTACGCGATATATGACATTAGAATTGTTAAAAGAGTGGGATCAGCGAAACGAAGTCCTTTCTTGGATTTGCGATATTATGCAGCTGGATGTTGATACCTACATTTAATGTCTTTGATCATATGCCTCTTTGCTTGATAGAGTTCTACGCGCACTAAATATTTATTGATCTAATGTGTTCCGTTTGGGTGCGCAATCTGCATAGCAGACTACGGCGCCTGCGGGCGGAAATTGACCGCGAAAGAAAGCCATGATGGGTTTCTTTCACGCTATCTTCTTTCCCGAAAACGTGGATTTCCGCGTTCATCTATAGTGTAGTGAACACACAAAAAAGAAACCATCCATCCGGATGGTTTCTTTTTTGGTGATTCGTATGTCGGACCGAACCCATTGGGTTCGATCGCCCGGCAATTCCATGCGCAAGCATGGCAGCGGTATGTAATATCGCAGCCTTCAGATAACACAAAGATCCAGACATCCTTATGATGCCTGGATTTTTTCGCTCCTGAGAACACCACTGCGATCCGAACGCCCAAGAGATGGACGCAAAAATATAAAAAATTGGAATCCGAACGATGCGGTCCGGCGTATTCTTTCTCATTCTGCTTGGAATTCGTGTGGGTTTCAAGGGAGCCTTTTTGCGCTGTCTTGCTTGACAAGCTTGGGGAAATGTGGTACTTTATGTTTAGCAATACAAAATACTTAGAAATGCAAGGATGGTGCGGATGGAAGAACGTTTTTTGCAGCAGCTCAAGAAGGGCGTGCTGGAGCTGCTGGTTTTGCAGACGATCTGCCGGGGGCCGACCTATGGCTACGAGCTGATCGCGCAGCTCGGCAGCCGCTCCGGCGGGCTGTTTACGCTCAGGGAGGGAACGCTCTACCCGATTTTATACCGGCTGGAGGACGACGGGCTGATCGAAGCGGTCTGGCAGCAGGAGACAGGGCGTGCGGCTCCGCGGAAGATCTATTCCGCGACGGAAAAGGGCAGAGAAGAAAATGAACGCCGTCTCGGCCTCTGGGCCGGATTCCGGACGGCAGTGGACCATTTTTGCGGGGAGGATGCAGGACATGAATGAAAAACAGCTTGCGCGCTATCTGCGCGCTGTCCGACGGCGGCTGCCGCTATCGGGGCAAATGAAGGACCGGGTGATGGACGACCTGCGCAGCTCGATCAATGAGCGGCGCGAGGCCGGGCAGACGGATGCGGAGATCTTTGCCGCGCTTGGCCCGGCAAAGCAGGCCGCGGCAGAGCTTACCGCGCAGCTGCCGGGCTACGCGTTCCGCAAAAGCCCGCTGCGGTTCGTCTGCCTTGGCGCGGCGGTGCTTGCGCTGCTGGCCGGGCTTCTGAAAACCGTCACGAATCTGCGCGGCTTTGCGTCCGTCGGCGTTATCGGCGGCGCGGACGGGCCGACGGAAATTTTCATCGCCGGGCCGCAGGTTTTTGATTGGGCAGACGTGATCGCCGCCGGGATCGTGCTGGTGCTCGGACTCATCGGATATCTGCTCCTGCGCCGTCTGCCGCCGAAAAAGGGCTGAAGCCCATATAGGAGGAATGACGCACATCCGCCGGGGCATCCGTCCGGCTATGCCGGCAGCAGCAGATTGACGGCTCCGGCCAGAAGCATGACGAGGATCGGGCTGAGCTTTGTTTTGCGGAGCAGGACAAGGCAGACGGCAAAAATCGCCGCCATGGCCCAATTCGTGTCCGCAAGCGTCACGGCCTCTCCGGGCCAGACTGCGTTCGTCAGAATCAGGACGCCTGCCGAGGCGATCATGGCCACGACCGCCGAACGTGGCTGTCAGCGCACCGGGTACGCCCGCAAGCCTTGTCCCGACAAACGCGGCCGCGTTGATCGCAATCGGGCCGGGGGTCATTTTCGTGATGGCGACAAGATCGGCGAACTCCTGCAGACTGAGCCAGCTGTGCTGCGTGACGATCACATACCCGCCGCCGAATGTAAACGCGCTGAGATACAGCGTGGAAAGAAACAGCTTTTTCAGCACCTGTTTTCTGCTCTTCATCCGATTCGTCTCCAATCTTACGCGGCCATGCGCCTCCGGTGCGCAAAAAACGTCCCCTGCCATGCGTATGGCAGGGGACGTCGCGGAATGCCGGGTTACAGCAGGATCTTTGCCAGCTCGTCGATCGTCTCGTCGAACACGCGCAGCGCGCTGCGGACAGTGTCGGGCTTGGTGAGGTCGATGCCCGCGATCTTGAGCTCTTCGAGCGGATAATCGCTGCCGCCGGTCGTGAGGAACTTCAGATAGCCGCTTGCGTCGCCGGTTGTCAGGATATGCTCGGCGATGGCCACGGCAGAGGAGAAGCCGGTCGCGTACTGATAGACGTAGAACGCGCGGTAGAAGTGGGGGACATACGACCATTCGGGGTCGATGTCCGCGTCGATGCCGATGCCGTCATAATACGTGGCTTCGAGATCGTGATAGACCTTGTTGAGCGATGTGGCCGTCAGCGGCTGGCCCGCAGCGTAGAGATCGTGCGCCTTGCGCTCGAACTCTGCGAACAGCGTCTGCCGGTAGAGCGTCGTGCGGAAGCTCTCAAGGAAGTGGTTGAGGATGTATGCGCGGCGCTTTTCGTCCGTCTCGGTCTTCAGCAGATACTTGGTCAGCAGGACCTCGTTGACCGTCGAGGCGACCTCGGCGACCATGATGCGGTAATCGTGGTTGACATAATCCTGCGTCGTATCGGAGAACCAGGAGTGCATGGAGTGGCCCAGCTCATGCGCCAGCGTGAACGCGTCGTTGAGTGTCCCGGCATAGTTCATCAGCACATACGGATGCACGCCGAACACACCGCACGAGAACGCGCCGGACTGCTTGCCGTCGTTCTCATACACGTCGACCCAGCGTTCGGCGAACGCGCGGTCCAGCAGCTTCTGGTATTCCTCGCCCAGCGGCAGTGTCGCCTTCTTGACCAGCTCCTTCGCGTCCTCAAACGCAATGGGATAGTCGACATCCTCCACGATGGGGACATACAGATCAAACACGTCGATTTTGTCGAGCTTGAGCGCGCGGCGGCGCAGCTCCAGATATTTGCGCATGGAGGGCAGGCTCTCGTGCACGGCTTCGATCAAACTGTCATAGACGGACACGGGCACATTGCCGCCGTCCAGCGCCGCCTCGCACGCGGAGGCGTAGCCGCGCTGATTGGAGAAATAGGTGTCGAATTTGACGGAGCCGCCATAGAGCGTGGCAATGGCGTCGCCGAACTGCCGGTAGGTGCCGAACATGGCGCGGAACGCACCCTCGCGCACGGAGCGGTCGCGGCTCTCGCGGAAGACAGGGAACGTACCGGCGGTGAGGCGTACCTCCTCGCCCGCCTCGTTTTTGACCATCGGCAGCTGCAAATCAACGTCGGTCAGCATCTCAAACGCGGCCTTCGGCGTGCCTGCCGCGTCGCCCAGCAGCGCCAGCATCTGCTCCCGCGCAGCGTCGAGCGTATGCGCGCGCATACGGACGATATCGTCTACTGTGTGCCGGTAGGTCGCCAGCGCCTCGTCCTGCATCCATTCGTCCAGCTTTTCCGCCGGGATCGCAAGAATTTCGGGGTTCAGGAACGCCGTTGCGGCGCTGAACTTGACGAGCAGGCTTTCGCTGCGGGCGGCCATTTCCTGATTTTCCGCAACAGAGCCGTCCTCTGTCTTCTTCAAAAACGCATAGGTATAAGGCAACTCAACCTTAAACATGGAGGCATAGACGGTGTCAAGCCCCTTCTTGAACGCTTCCTTGGACGTGCCGAGTGTGCCGGGAATTGCGGCCAGCGGTGCAAGCGCGGCCTCAGCCTCCTGCATTGCGGCTTCCCACGCCGCAGTGTCCGGGTAGATCTTCGTCAGGTCCCACTGGAACCGGATATCCTGCTCGCTTCGTTTCATAGCGTATCCTCCTTTATAGATACTTCTATTATAATGACCAAAATCTTTCCTGTCAACGTCCGCTGCGGATGGGAAGGCAGTTGCTTTTTTGTCATATTCAGGGTAAAATAAACAAAAGAACCTCAATTGGGGGGAATACGATGAAGAATAATGCTCATTCTGCGCGGCAGTTTGCTTTCTGCTGCGTGACCACGGTTCTGACGGCGCTGCCGGCAGCCCCTGCGCTGCAGTGACGTCCGGCGCGTAAAGCGCCCATAAATTCTTGGAAAACTTCTCCTGATTTTCCTTGCGCATTGCGGCAGGATGTGTTATAATAAAGAAAAAATGAAGACGTGTGCCCAGAATGCCGGACGGAGAGAACTCCTGCCCGGCGCGAAGCGCCTGTAAAATCCAATGGCTTGGGCCATTTTTAACATAAATGCAGTTTCCACATTCGAAACAATCAATACAAAGGAGGAGATTTGAAGTAATGAAGAAGAGATTGATTGCTTTTTTGTTAGTTCTGATTATGGTGCTCGGTATGCTGCCTGTGTCAGCCTTTGCGGCTGACGACGGTGTCAGTCCGCAGGCGCTGAATACCGGCCACAAGATCGATGTAACGTTCACCGTTCTCTATGTCGGCGATGAGTTCCGTATCGGCTACAATTACGGCACATCTGAAAAGACGCAGTTTGTATGCCAGTATTCGACGCCGCACAGCGACACGGCCTACAACAACCACACGATCGCCATCAGCGACATCAAGGCGGCTGCGGACAGAGCAACTGTGAACAGTGGCTATCAGATCGTTGGCTGGAGCAAGGAAGCAAATGCGAACCCGACGGTTTGGTCTCTCAACAAGAGTGGGGATACGGCCTGCAACAAGGGCACGACGATCTATCTGGTCGCGAAGAACCCGAACCCCGAAGTCACCTACACCCTGACCTACTACCCCAACACGACGGATCTCGTCACCAACATGCCAAGCCCCAACCCGGTGACGCAGAAGAGCAGCACCAGCCCGGTGACGTTCACCGTTTCCAGCGCGATTCCTGCCAGAGAAGGCTACAACTTCCTCGGCTGGAATGGGAAACCGGACGCAACAACGCCCACCGTCCAACCTGGTAATTGGGTTACAACACCCGCCACGACCACCAGACTCTACGCCGTTTGGCAGTCGAACACCCCGCCCACCGACAAGCCCGCCAAGCCCACGGAAAACGACGTGACCGGCGTTGTTGTAGATATTGTCTGCGTTACGACAACCGGAACGCATGATACGGTACAGTATCCGCTCGGATTCGCGACCACCCCACAGCATACGATCGGCGAGGTCGCAAGCGATGGCGCGGGCGGATATATCTGCCCGGTGACTGTCCGGACGGCATGGTTCGTGCAGTAGGCCAGCAATCTGCGCTGGAAGGTGCAGCACACCCCGACCGCGCAGACCATCACGTTCAACCTCACCTATGATAAAAATAGTAACACGTGGGTGAAACCGGCAGCGAACCCGCGGATCGAAGCCACGCATGAAGTGACCCCGCCCACAAAGCCGATCATTACCGGCCGGCAGGAGTATATTCGGGTAATATGCAAGAACGAGCCGAATAAAGAGCGGAATTACGTGCCGAAGTTTGGCCGCTACACAGAATCCGACCCAGCGGTTCAGAAGGTCAATGGCGTCTGGACGTATACCATTACGATCCTTCGGGATAAGCACGTAGAAGAATTTAACAAAGACTTTCCTGGCCACGAAGACACCGACCCCAACGCAGTCACCACGATGAGCTGGGTTTGGAAGGATGCAGAGTGGAAGCTTGTCCCGGTGAACGGCCTGCGGACGGTCGGCGCGATCATCGAGGTCACCTGCGAGCCCGAAGCCCCGACGGCTGACGAGCTGAAAAAGCTTGAAATGGCTGTTCAGGTCAAGTGCGTTGTAGATGCTGCGCAGCAGCATACGAGCGCCTACGGCCTGCTCGGCGAGTACGATAAAGACTACTTCGTCGGCGAGCCGAAGAAGGTCGGGGACGACTGGCTTTGCGACATCAGCTATGACCCCGACCCCTATGTGGCCGCGTTCAACAAGGCGTTCCCGACCCCGAAACATATCCAAAACGATGAGAAGATCGTTCCGGTCACGCTGATCTGGGCCGGGGACAGCTGGCAGCTCAAGACGCAGGGCCGCGTGCATGTGACGGAGGTATACACCGTCACCTACACCGACGGCGTTGAGAACGAAGAAGTTTTCGCCGATCAGGTCTATTCTGACCTTAGGAAGGATTCCACGACCCCCGCGTTCAACGGCACCCCGACCCGCACCGGCTACACCTTCGCAGGCTGGGATCCCGAAGTTGCTGAGACTGTTACCGCCAATGCGACCTACACCGCGAAGTGGACGCCTGTCAAGCCCGAGGCCCCGTCGGCTGACGAGCTGAAAAAGCTTGAAATGGCTGTTCTGGTCAAGTGCGTCGTAGATGATTCGCAGCAGCATACGGAAGCCTACGGTCTGCTCGGCGAGTGCGATGAAGACTACTTCGTCGGCGAGCCGAGGAAGGACGGGGACGACTGGCTTTGCGACATCAGCTATTACCCCGAACGCTATGTGGCCGCGTTCAACACGACGTTCCAGAATCTGAAACATGTCCAAAACGATGAGAAGATCGTTCCGGTCACGCTGATCTGGGCCGGGGACAGCTGGCAGATCAAGGAGCAGGGCCGCGTACCTGTGACGGAGGTATACACCGTCACCTACACCGACGGCGTTGAGAACGAAGAAGTTTTCGCCGATCAGGTCTATTCTGACCTTAGGAAGGATTCCACGACCCCCGCGTTCAACGGCACCCCGACCCGCACCGGCTACACCTTCGCAGGCTGGGAGCCCGAAGTTGCGGCAACGGTCACGCAGACTGTGACCTATGTTGCGAAGTGGGAAAAGAAGACCTACAAGGTCGTTGCCAAGCTGTATGTGAACGGCAAACCGGCTTACTATCAGAACGAGGATTTCTATACCTATAAAGTTTCCGGACTTTATGGTGAAAACATCGATTTCGACACCATCAAGGCAGAAGCAGTGGAGCAGGCGAAGCAGATCAAGAAGGCTTCCGCTTCCTACACCGCTGTGATCCTTGAGGATCACGAGCCGAACCCCGTCTGCACGACCTATGGCGAACATCAGCCCGGTCAGGCTACGCACTATGTCAAGGTCAATGTCAAGACCGAAGAGAATGTCGTGATCTTCCAGTCCTTTGAAGGCAAGACGGATCTTACGAAGCTCCACACCACGACTGCGCCCTATGGCACCAACGTTGTTGAGTTCCTGAACGGCCTCGGCCTCGATCTCGATGTCGCTGGCTATACGCTCGACACGGCCGAAGACGGCAATACCAACTGGTACAAGAAGGACAGCCCCAAGTGGACGTTCGGCGCGAACGATACGATCAACGGCTGGACGAATGTTCTGCTCAAGTACACCATCACCCCGCACAACATCTACGCATACCTCCGCACCGGCGATTCCATCGGCGACGTGCTTGAGCTGAACGAAGCTACGCTGAACCGCCTTGGCCTGACCAAGTACAACACCGAGGGCTTCATCTCCATCGGCACATTTGTTTCCAACACGCTGCTCACGCAGGATGAGTACTACGGCTTCGACGAGGACGAGGCATTCCTGGATGTCCTCGCAGAGCTGCAGACGAAGCTCGTGCCCGAGACTGGCGTTTCCCTCGACAAGGTCGGCAACAAGATCAACTGGAGCTGGCTCTATCAGCCGTCCGACGTGGATGACCGCATTGCCGGTTACCCCACTGAGGATACAGATGGCTATCAGCTGTCCGGTTCGCTGCTGCTCTACGGCGCAAAGTTCGAAGCTGGTGCCAACGATGTCACGGGTATGCCCACGGCAGCCTACGGCGCGTATCTCGACTACTTTGTTTCCGGCGAAAGCTTCAACCTGCCCGCCGCTCCGACCCGCCCCGGCTATGACTTCAAGGGCTGGAAGATCGGCAATGCAGTGCTCACAGCTGGCGCAGCCTACACCGTCGATGAGGACGACATGGTCTTCACCGCACAGTGGGAAGCCAGAACCGACACCCCGTATACGGTCGAGCATTATCTGGAAAATCTCGATGGTAGCTATGCTCTGGACACGACCGAGCCTCTGAAAGGCACGACCGACACGACCGTGACCGCAGCCGCAAAGTCCTACGATAACTTCACCTATGACAGCACAGTTCCCGACACGGTTGCCTCCGGCAACATCGCTGCTGACGGCTCTCTGGTTCTGAAGCTGTTCTACACCCGCAATACCTACGACTACACCGTCCGCCACATCAAGCAGCTGCCCGACGGCTCCTATGACGAGGCAAACGCTGAGGTCGAAACGCTGAGCGGCAAGTTTGAAGCGCTCGCAGCTGTGACTGCGAAGGACTACGGCTCTCACTATCCGACCAACGACGCTGACACGAAGCAGAACATCAAGATCGAAAAGGGTCTGACGATCGATGTCAAGTATGATCTCGACGAGCATACCCTGACCTTCGAAACCAACGGCGGCTCCGCCATCAACCCGATCACGGTCCGCCACGGCAATGCAGTTGCAAGACCCGCTGACCCGACCAAGGACAAGTACACGTTCATTGGCTGGTATGCCGACCCCGAATTCACCGAGGAGTATGACTTCGCAACGGTTCTGGAAGCAGACAAGACCATCTACGCCAAGTTTGAACTGACGTCCACCCCGATCGGCGACATCTATGTCCGCTACGACGTTCTGCACATCAAGCAGCTGCCCGACGGCACCTATGATCTGGCCAACGCTGAGGTCGAGCACCTGAGCGCCAAGAAGGACACCACCGTCACCGCGGTCATCAAGGATTACAGAGCAACGCATCACGTCAATGTCAACCGCACGCTGAGCAAGCTGACCGGCACGGCTATCCAGCCCTACATGGGCGTGGACGGCAAGCCTGTCTACACCATCCTGTCGGTCTACTACGATCTGGACTTCCATACCCTGACGTTCGACACCATGGGCGGCTCCAAGATCGCGCCGGAAACGGTTCGCCATGGCCTGACGGTTGCGAAGCCCAAGGATCCCGTCAACGGCGGCTACATCTTCGACGGCTGGTACACCGACAAGACCTTCAGACATCGCTACGACTTCTCGACCCCGCTGACCGAGGACATCACGATCTATGCCAAGTGGTTCCTGATCGTCCTGCCCGGCGTCACCGTCAAGAAGAACACCCCGAAGCTCAACACCGCTGATCACTTCGCGTATGTCCAGGGTTATCCCGACGGCACCGTGAAGCCCGCAGGCAACATCACCCGCGCTGAGACGGCCGCGATCCTCTTCCGTCTCATGGACGAAGGCTCCCGCAAGACCTATTACTCCACCACAAGCGGCTTCCGCGATGTCGCCTCCGGCAGCTGGTACAACACCTACGTTGCGACTCTGAACAACGCCGGTGTCATCACCGACAGCTCCAACGGCTACTTCCGCCCGAATGAAGCCATCACCCGTGCGGAACTCGCAGCGATGCTCGCCAACTTCACCGAGACGGCTGGCGCTGCGAACTACTTCAACGACGTGTCTGCCAGCTACTGGGCAGCCAACGCCATCGCGATCTGCGCCAAGCTCGGCTGGATCAACGGCTATCCCGACGGCACCTTCCGTCCGGACAAAAACGTGACCCGTGCTGAACTCATGGCTATGATCAACCGTGCCACCGGCCGTGCGCCCAAGTCCGCCGACGCATTCCTGCCCGGCATGAAGACCTGGATCGACAACACCGCCGATAAGTGGTACTACCTCGACGTGCAGGAAGCTACCAACAGCCATTCCTACACGGTCAAGGGTTCCGAAACCTGGACGGCTCTGACCTCCGACCCCAACTGGTCGCTGTACGAGTAAGCCTCTTCGGACGCAATTCCCCGGTATAATCCAAATCAGCCCCTGCCGCCAATTCGGCGGCAGGGGCTGAAAAATTCCCCCGGCGGCGCAGTCCACGACGGACTGCCGCTGGGGGAAGCTGTTTATTTTTGGACGCTGCGTGTCATAACCGGCCCAGACGGAACTGCTCGATCATTTCACCGGTCAGGCTGATGTGGGAGTGATCCTCCGGCAGCTCGCTGCGCAGGTGCCAGCTCGCCTCGGCCAGCTCGGATTCCTGCACGGTGATCCTGTCGCTGCCGTCCAGCTCACAGACGAAGCCCATCAGGAGCGTGTCCGTGAACACCCACGGCTGGGATTTGTAAAAGCGGAGGTTTTTGACCCGGAGGCCAGCCTCCTCCATGACCTCGCGGTGCACCGTGTCCTCAATCGACTCACCGATCTCATTAAAGCCCGCAATGAGGGCATATTTTTTGAACGGCCGACCGCGATAGCGCGTGAGCAGCAGCCGGTCGCCGTCGTGCACCGCGACGATCACAGCCGGGCAGATCTTCGGGTAGACCGTGTTTTTGCAATGCGGGCAGACCATGGCGCGCTCGACCGTGCTTTTCTCCATGCGCGCGCCGCATCTGCCGCAGAATTTCTGGGAATCATACCAGCGGTACAGGCTTCCGCCCGCAGCGGCGGCGAACAGCGCCGGACTCGTCCCGTCCGTCATGGCGCGGAGCGACGAAGAGGGAGCATAGCGGAACGTGTCTGTCTCGCCGGGGTGAGCGGAGACGAGATAATATGCCGTTTCGTCAATGGAAAAGGCGTACTGCGCCTCGCCGCCGTCCGGGATCTCGCACATCCGGGGCAGCGTGAGCGTTTCGCCGCTTAAATTACAGTAAACTGTATGATCCGGCTCAAAAATCAGCGCAATATCATCCGGCGACGGTGCTTTCCACGACATTTCATTGTGATACATATGCGGATACAGATCCTGAAGCATAGCTTTCCCTCCTCAGCGCCCGGCGAAGAACACTTCGATCTCCGCCCGGCCTGCCTGTACGCTGCCCTGCGCGAAAAACGGCTTTCCGCCGCCGCGTCCGTGCAGCTGCGCGTTCAGCTCATTTACCAGCTGTCGCAGATCGCCGTCCTGTTCGCCGACGGCGTATTTATAGCCATCGGCGTCGCTGCCGGCAAAAACAGCCGCACGACCCCCGCAGGCCGACATGACCAGATCAGTCAGCCGCCGTAGGCTGTCCGGGTTCGTCGCAGGCTCAAACAGCAGGACGTTTCCTGCCCCGGCAAGTGCCTGCGCCTTCTGCGCAAACACAGCCTCTTCCAGCCCGGCTGCGCGCTGCTTCTGCGCGGCCTCCGCGTCCAGAAGCCGCCGCACGGCGGCAGCTGTCTCCAGCGGCTTGGCTGACAGGAGGCCTGACACGCGCCGGTTCTGCTCGGCAATTTCGCTCAAATAGGCAAGCGCACGTCTGCCGCACAGAATTTCCAGCCGCACGCCGTCATGGAATTTCACGCAGGAGAAAATTTTGATCAGCCCAATTTCCCCGGTGCTGCTTACGTGCGTCCCACAACAGGCGCAGATGTCCGCGCCGGGGATGGTCACGATGCGCACCTGACCGGTCAGCTCCTTCTTGCTGCGGTAGGGGATGGTCTTCAGCGCCTCGGCATCCGGGAATGTAATTTCGATCGGGACGTTTTTCCAGACCCACTCGTTGGCCTCGGCCTCGACGGCGGACAGGTCCTCCTGCGTCAGCATACCGGAAAAATCAATGGTCACAAAATCCGCACCCATATGAAAGCCGACGTTTTCATAGCTGAAGCGGCGGTGTATCACGCCGGAGAGAATATGCTCGCCGGAATGCAGCTGCATGAACGCGAACCGGCGGCCATAATCGATCTGCCCATCGACGGTCTGCCCCTCGGCAAGCGGCTGTTCACAAAAATGCACGATCTCGCCGCCGCGCTCGTGCGTGTCGGTCACGCGGACACCGGACAGGAAGCCGGTGTCACCCGGCTGGCCGCCGCCCTCCGGATAAAAGCAGGTTCTGTCCAGCACGACATCATAGCCGTGCTTTCCCGGCTGACAGGATACAACGCGCGCTTCAAACGCTGCCTGATGCGCGTCCTGATAATAGAGCTTTTCTGTTGCCATTTTGACACCTCTTGTCAGATTTTCAACTATCATAGCACACAATCCGTCAAAATTCCACTGGAATTCGTTCGGATTTTGGTTGACAAACCGGGGAAATCAACCTATTATATAAGTTGGGCGATTTCAAAAACGCCAGATATTCTGAAACAAAAAGGGGGAAGAACAAATGGACGCAGGAAGTAGTAGCGGCACATCCGCAGGCCGAAGTCGGCCCGAGCCCCAGCCGCCTTTGTGCGTCCGGTGCTTGCAGCCCCTGTCATTCTTCGATTGATGTGCCTGCGTTGTGTCTTTACCTTCCTATTCTTTACATTTAGGAGGAACAAGACATGGCAGAAAGCAATTTTTCCCTGCAAAAGACCCTGACCATGCTGCTCGACGAGAAGAAGTATCATTCTCTGCGCGACATCCTCAGCACCATGAATCCCGCCGACATCGCCGCCATTTTTGACGATCTCGATCAGGCGCGCCTGCCGCTTCTGTTCCGGCTTCTGCCGAAGGAGCTGGCCGCCGAAACGTTCGTCGAAATGGAGCCGGAGGCGCAGGAGCTTCTGATTCAGGGCTTCTCGGATTCCGAGCTGAAGGAGGTCATCGACGAGCTTTACGTCGACGACGCCGTCGATATCGTGGAGGAAATGCCTGCGAACGTCGTGCAGCGCATCCTGACCCAGGCCGAGCCGGATATGCGCAAGCAGATCAACGAGATCCTGCGCTACCCGGAGGATTCCGCCGGCTCGATCATGACCACCGAATATGTCTCCCTGCGCCCGAATATGACGGTCGAGGAAGCGATTTTGCGCATCCGGCGCACGGGCATCGACAAGGAGACGATCTACACCTGCTACGTGACGCGCGGCCATAAGCTGATTGGCCTTACGAGCGTCAAGGACCTGCTTCTGTGCGAGGACGACGATGCGACCATCGAGTCCATCATGCAGGAGCACGTCATCACCGTCGGCACGCTCGACGATAAAGAGCAGGTCGCCCAGATGTTCAGCAAGTACAACTTCCTCGCTCTGCCGGTCGTGGACACGGAGAACCGGCTGGTCGGCATCGTGACCTTCGACGACGCCATGGACGTCATGGAAGACGAGGCCACGGAGGACATGGAAAAGATGGCCGCTATGCTGCCGTCCGAACACCCGTATATGCGTTCGACCCCTGTCGAGATCTGGAAAAACCGTATCCCGTGGCTGCTGCTGCTGATGGTTTCGGCGACGCTGACGGGCATCGTCATCACAAGATTTGAAAACTCGCTGGCCGCCCTGCCGTGCCTCACGGCGTTCATCCCCATGCTGATGGACACCGGCGGCAACTCCGGCTCGCAGGCCTGCGTGTCCATCATCCGCGGCATCAGCCTGAATGAGATCGAATTCCGCGACCTGGGACGCGTGGTCTGGAAGGAGATCCGCGTGTCCGTCCTCTGCGGCGTGTGCCTGGCAATCGCCTGCTTCGCGAAGATCATCGTGGTCGATATGCTGCTGTTAAAGAGCGAGAGCGTGACGTATCTGGTAGCCTTTGTCGTCTGCGCGACGATGGCCGTGACGGTCTGCCTGGCCAAGATCGTCGGCTCAACACTGCCGCTGCTGGCTAAAAAGCTCGGCTTCGACCCGGCTGTGATGGCTTCGCCGATCATCACGACGATCGTGGACTTTCTGTCCCTGCTTGTCTATTTCGCTTTTGCGACCGCAATGCTCGGCATCGGATAAAAAACCGCCCGCTGCACATAATGTGCAGCGGGTTTTGTATGCTCGAATGCACGCCTCTACTGCTCGGTAAAGCACTGGCGCGGGAGCGCCCCAAGGCATCCACGGAGGGGAAGGCGCTCAGCGCAAAACTGGGAACAGGAGCTTCTGGTTTTCCTGCGTGTACATATTTTCCCGCGTAATGAGGACGCAGGAAACCTCAACGAAATCGTCGGTCTGCTCGCCGTTTGCCACGCGAACGGCCTGCTGGACGGCCACGTAGCCCATGTTGAACGGCCGCTGCGTGACAATGGCCTGAATGATGTTCTGCTCTAAAAACTGGATCTGCCGCTGCGAATTGTCGCAGCCGACGACATAGACGCGCCCGCCCATGCCCAGCTCGACCAGCGCGTTTGCCGCGCCGACGTTGCAGACCTCGTTCGTGCACACAAAGCCCCGGATCTCCGGGTCGGCGGCAAGAAGCTCCGTCGTGATCGTCTGCGCCTGCTCGGTCGAGTTGTCGCAGCAGAAGCTGCCGAGGATCTCGATATTTCCTGCCTCGTTCAGTGCGTCCAGAACGCCGCGCGTGCGTTCAATGCCCGTTGTGGTCGTCAGCATATGCTGAATGACCGCGACCTTTCCGCCCTCCGGCAGATAGGATGCCATGGCGCGGCCCATCTCCAGCCCGATCTCATAGCTGTTGCTGCCGACAAAGCAGGCGCGGCCTGCGGCATTGACGTCCGTGTCGATCGCAACGACGCCGATCCCGGCAGCGATGGCTTCATCCGTTGCTTCCGCGCAGCGGTCATAGTCCGCGGCAGAGAGGATCATGACGTCCGGCTTATCCGCTGTCACCTGCCGGATCAGCTCGATCTGCTTGTCAATGTCAATTTCGCGCGGCGAGGTCAGGACCTTCAGCTCGACGCCGTATTCCTCCGCCGCCTTTTCAACGCCGGACAGGAGCGTTCCCCAGAACTCAGCGACCTCTGTCACGGTTTTCAGAACCAGCGTCACCCGCAGCGGCTTCTGTGCTGCCACGCAGCCCGCAAGATTCAGGAGCAGACAGAGCACCAGGAGAAAAACGGTGCATTTTTTAATCCTCCGCATGGCTGTCTTCCTCCTTTCCACGTACAATGGGCAGCACGAGCATGACCATTGTGCGCACACCGGGCGTAGAATAATACTTCATAACGGCGTCCGGGCCGAAGAACAGCTGCAGCCGCTCGTTGACGTTATAAACGCCGATCTTGGTGCTCTCCGCGTCGGATTCCTTTTTGTCGAGAATGGTTTCCAGCTGCTCCGGCGTCATGCCCACGCCGTCGTCCTCGACGGTGATGAGCAGGCGGTCCTCCTCCAGCAGCGACTCAATGCGCACCGTGCCGCCCTGCTGCTTGACCTTGATGCCGTGATAGATCGCGTTTTCCACCAGCGGCTGCAAAATGAGCTTCGGCAGCAGGCAGTCCTCCGTCTGCGGGTCAAGGTCGATCTCGTAGCGGAGCTTTTCGTTGTAGCGCATCTTCTGGATGGTCAGATAGCTGCGCACATGGGCGATCTCCTTTTTGAGCGTGTTGGTGTCGGAGCCGTCGCCGATGGACGAGCGCAGCAGCAGCGCCAGCGCGCTCGTCATCTCCACGACCTCCGCATTGCGTCCGGCGTGGCTCATCCAGATAATAGAGTCAAGCGTGTTGTAAAGAAAATGCGGCTGGATCTGCGCCTGCAGCGCCTTCCATTCGCTCTTGCGCTTCTGCTCCTCGCTGCGCAGCCGTTCGTCCATCAGTTCGGCAGTTTTGGCGATCATGTGGTCAAAGCTGTCGGACAGCTGGCCAAGCTCCGTGCGGGAGGATACCTGGCTGCGCACGTGCAGATCGCCGTCCTCCACGCGCCGCATCGTCTGCATCAGACGGCGGATGGGTCCTGCGATGGAGCGCGAGAGCTGAAGCGCGAACACCAGCGCAAGAATGAGCGCCGCCGCCGCGATGAGCAGATAGGTCTTGTAGATCCTGTCCTGACTGCGCAGCAGCTCCTGCGTGTAGGCAACGCCCACCGCCGTCCATCCGGTGGCCTCCGATGCGCAGGCTACATAGAGCCTGCGCATCCTGCCCTTGCCGGAGAGCGTGCGGCCGTCCGCTGCTGCCAGCACCTCCGCGACGTTTTCTTCCTTCAGTCCCGCATAGATCAGATCCTGCTGCGGGTGCCAGAGGATGCCGCCGCTCTGGTCGATCAGATAGATATAGCCCCGGCTGCCGAGCTGGATATCCGCGCAGAGCCGGTCGATGATCTGGTAGTTAAGGTCGATGAGTAGAACGCCCTGCATATTCCCTGCGCGGTCGAGCACGGCCTTGGAGAACGAAACGACCCAGTTGTACTGGCCCGCGATCAGGTTTTCCACGCGCGAGGACGACACCTGCACCTCGTTCGGCTCCCGCAACGCGGCCTGGTACCAGGCTGCGTCCCGGTAATTGGAGTAGGTGTTGAGCGACGCACCCTCGCTTCCGAACAGCGCGCCGCCGGATTCCGGGATCAGGGCGATGGCCGTGATCTCCGAGCGGATCTTCTGTGCGGCGGCCAGCTGCTCCTGCGCTTCGCGGCAGGCCGCGTCCGTCAGCCGGTGCTCGTTGGCCGCGCGCAGATAGGCCGCGACCGCGCCGTTGTCGACAATAAAATCGGAAATATCCTTCATGTACTCCACGTACATATCAAGCTCGGCGTTGACGCGGCGGATCAGCTGCTCGGTGTACTCCGTCGAGCTGTCCAGCAGCTCGTTCGTCGAGACGCTGATCGACACATAGGTCATGGCTGCCGTAATGACGAGGATCAGCAGCATGAATAGCGCCGCGATCCGCGTGCCGATGGAGTGCCGGGAAAAAAGTCGTGCTTCGGTCATGTTCCGCTCTCCGCCTCCCTGTACTGCCGGGGCGTCATGCCGGTTCTGCGGCGGAAGGTGAGCGAGAAATAATGCGGGTCGGCAAAGCCGATGCGCTCGGCGATCTCATAGGTGCACAGCCCCGTTTCACGCAGATATTCCTTGGCCTTCTCCATACGCAGGTTTGTCAGATATTCCACGAACGACTGGCCGGTCTTTTCCTTGAATACCGTTGAAAAATAGCTGCGGCTGACGCCGAGATGCTCCAGCACGTCCGGCAGCTTGAGATCGCAGTCGGCATAGTGCTCGTTAATATACGCGACGGCCAGACGGCCGCAGCGGGCGGCAGGCGTGTCGTTCTGCTGGGCCTGACATTGCAGAATATAGCCCTCAAGCCGCTCGACGGACAGCCGTACCTCCTCCAGCGCATAGCCCTGCTGCGGAAGGAGCATGGCGGGCGCGCGCAGCAGCTGCTCGCGCGTCAGATGCGAGGCCACGAGGATCTGTAGGCGCTGCAGAACGGGGCGGCACTCGCTCTCATGCACCCTGCGGCGGCGCATACAGGTAAAAAGCGTCCCGGTCAGCTCCAATGCACGGCTGCCGCTGCCGGATTGGAGCGTGCTTGCGATCTGCGCCGCAGTCGGACAGTCGTCCGTCTGCAAAGAGCCGGAGGATTTGCGCAGCTCCGGGTCAAACAACAGTGTCTCGCCTGTGGAAAACGCGTAGCCCAGCGCGTGCTGCGCCTCCTGCGCGGACTGCCGCAGGCCGTCAAGCCCGGCATAGGCCCCGCCGATCCCGATGGGGGCGGTGATCTCCGCCTCCTGCATCACCGCGCGCAGATGGCGCGCTCCGGCGGCGGTGCGCGCCATGAGTTCCGCCGTTTCATCGCCGCTGACGATGAGCATAACGTGCTGGTCGCCGAGCAGCCGGAGCTGCGCGGGCGCACAGCCCTGCGCCACCCGATGTCCCTGCGCATCAAAGCCCTCGGGGCGCTGCGGCAGCGCCGCCAGCGCGACCGCATGGAACCGCCCGCCAAGCTCAACACCGGCGGCAAGCGTCGCCTCCGGCAGCTCCTGCGCCGTGTCGGACTGTAAAAGCCCCTGAAAGAAATGATCCTTCAGCACCTCGTCTGCCAGCACGGCCCGGCTGTAAAGCCCCTGCCGGTTGTCCCGGCGCGAAAGCTCCGCAGACAGGTTCTCCAGCAGCTGATCAAACTCCTTCGGGCTGACGGGCTTGAGCAGATAATCGTGGACATGGTACCGGATGGCCTTCTGCGCATAGGAAAACTCGCTGAAGCCGGTCAGCACGACGACGATCGTGTCCGGAAATTTCTCATAGATGTTCCGCGCCAACTCCAGCCCGTCGACAAAGGGCATACAGATATCCGTGATGACCACATCCGGCAGCACGGATTCGAGCTGTTCAAGCGCCTGACGGCCATTTTCAAAGACATGGGGCGGCGCAAAGCCGAATTTGTCCCAATTGGTGTTCTGTGCCATGGACTCCCGGACAAGCATTTCATCCTCTACAAGCATGATCTGGTACATACGGCGCGCCCTCCTTTGCATTTGTTATTAGTGTATAACAAAACGGTCAAAATTGCAATCAAATTTAGCAATTCGCCAATATGCCCGTGCGGTATGACGCGGAAAAATTCGCCGATATCGAACGTATCCGGTTGCTGAACGATATTCGGCATGATATAGTAAAGGAAACGCAATGAACAGAAAGGAAGCTTCAGCATGGCAGAACAGGAAGGCAAAACCATACACTCCGTTGCGAAGGCGATCCGTCTTCTCGACATTCTGACGGAAAGCGGCCAGCCCGCTTCCCTGACGGAGCTTTATCAGAAAACCGGCTGGCCGAAGAGTACCATCCACGGACTGCTGTCCACGATGCGCGAATCCGGACTGATCGAGCAGATGCCGAACGGCCGCTACTGGCTTGGCATCCGGCTGTTTGAATACGGCTGTGCCGTCTCCAACTCATGGGATATCGGTACGATTGCACGGCCGCATATGCAGAGTATCTGCGCTGAACTTGGCGAGAGTGTATTCCTGTCGGTTTTTGACCGTGCAGCAGTCGTAACGCTGGCAGAGGAGGAGTCCCGCGCGAGTCTTCGCGTCGTGTCCGAGGTCGGCGCACGGCTTCCGGTCTATTGTACGTCGCAGGGCAAGCTTTTCCTTGCCAACAGCTCTCCGGCGGAGTGCCGCCGCATTCTCACGCACACCGAGCTCAAGGCCTTCACGCCGCACACGCTCACCACGCCGGAGCAGTTCGCGCCTGAGCTGACCCACATCCGCGAGCAGGGCTACGCTGTGGAAAACGGCGAGTATAAGATCGGCCTGCGCTCCGTCTCCGCGCCGATCCATGACGTGACCGGCGAGGTGCGCTACGCCATCGGCTGCGTCGGAATGTTCCGGCAGGTGCAGTCCGACGAGTTTCTCCGCGCCATCCGCCTCGTCTGCGCCGCAGCCGAGACGATCTCCCGCGCCATCGGCTATCACGGGTAAGGAAAATTCGGCCTGCTCCCGCAGCTGTTTTGCTTGCATATGTGCGGCGGCGTATGATATACTGATAAGAAATTAGAAAGAAAAAGGGGGAGCCTTTATGTCCAAAACCATTCTGCGGCGGCTGTTCGTGCTGGCGCTCTGCGCCTGTCTCGTGCTGCTGGCCGTATTGCCCGCCGGGGCCGATTTCGGCGATTACTCCGGCGATTCCGATTTCGGTGATTCGTCCGATTGGAGCAGCTCCGATTCCAGCTGGGACAGCAGCGATTACGACAGCGACTACAGCTCCGAATCCTCCGGCGAGGGCCTCGGCGGAGCTACGCTGTGGACCATTCTCATCATTCTTGTGATCTGCTTCGCCATCGGCAACATCGGCTCGAAGAACAAGAAGAAGGCCAAGGGCGGCACCAGCTGGTCCGCGGCTGCGAACCGCAAGCTGAAGCCCATGGCTGAGTATGAGCAGCTCGACGAAAACTTCGACAAGGCTGAGCTGACCTCCAAGCTGTCGAACCTGTATGTACAGATGCAGGATTGCTGGCAGAAGAAGGATATCTCGCCCATCCGTCCGTACTGCACCGACGCGTTCTTCACGCAGATGGACAATCAGATCCAGCGCAAGAAGCAGCAGGGCCAGACCAACTACATCGAGCGCATCGCGGTTCTGTCCGTGGAGCTGCGCGGCTGGTGCCAGGAGGGCGGCAACGACGTGCTCGTCGCCCGTCTGAACACGCGCATCGTCGATTACACGCTCGACGACAAGACCGGCAAGCTCATCTCCGGCAGCAGAGACAAGGAGAAGTTCATGGTCTACGAGTGGGATCTTGTCCGCACGACCGGCACGAAGACCGAGAAGGACAAACCCATGCAGACCGTCAACTGCCCGAACTGCGGTGCACCGGTCGAGATCAACGCCAGCGCCAAGTGCCCGTACTGCGGCAGTGTCATCACCCTCGAGGAGCACGACTTCGCCCTCAACGCCATCCGCGCCATCTCTCAGCAAACGAGAGGATAACGCGCCCCGGCAAACGCATTCCACTAAAAAACTCCACCGCCCAGGCCGAGCGGTGGAGTTTTTGAAATCTAGCCTCTGCGCGGCACTTACGCCTGCAGATTGAGCGCGGGATTCATATAATAGACGTTTTTCTCGTCCAGCCTCCGGCGCAGCAGCTCAATGGCCTCGCCGAAGCGCTGGAAATGCACGATCTCGCGCTCCCGCAGGAAGCGAATGGCGTCGTTCACATCCGGGTCGTCAGAAATGCGGAGGATATTGTCATACGTCACACGCGCTTTCTGCTCGGCTGCCAGATCCTCCGTGAGGTCGGCGATGGGGTCGCCGGTGACGGCCATGGTCGCGGCGCTCCAGGGCGTGCCGGAGGCGGCCTGCGGGTAGACGCCGGCGGTGTGGTCGACAAAATAATTCGCAAAGCCTGCCGACTCGATCTGCTCCTGCGTGAGCGTCCGCGTCAGCTGGTGCACGATCGTGCCGACCATCTCCAGATGCCCCAGCTCCTCGGTACCAATGTCGGTCAGCAGCCCCTTCAGCTCAGGATACGGCATGGAATAACGCTGACTCAGATAGCGCAGAGACGCGCCAAGCTCCCCATCTGGACCACCATACTGGGAAATTATTACAGCTGCCAGCTGCGGGTTCGGGTTTGTGATGCGGATGGGGTACTGCAGCTTTTTTTCATATACAAACATCGTTTATTCCTCCGTTTCCGCGTCCCAGGGCCATGGATCGTCCAGCCATGTATAGCAGCCGCCCGCGGCGGCCTCCATCTGCGTGAGCGCCATGCCGCTGTCCTCCGCCTGCTGCCGCAGCATTTCATACTGCTCGACGTACTGGTTGAACAACTGCACGGCCTCCTCGTCGTCCGCGTGGGTATCCAGGTACAGGCCAAGCTCGGTAATGGCGAAATTCGCCGCCTGAAGGTCCTGCATACTCTGCATACCGTCCGCGCTGCGCGGCTCGACGCCGCTTGTGCCGCGATATGGAAGGTCAAGCCCCGGAAACAGCGTGCCCTTCATCAGCGCACGTCCCGCCGTATAGCGGTCGGGGTTTTGCCCCTGGAACGGGACGTAGGGATTGGCCAGCGGCGCGCAGGCGGGAAGCGTTCCCCGCGTATCGCCGCAGCCTTCGGCAGTCTGGGCCGCCTGTGTCTGCATATCAGCCAAAAAGATCGGCTCCTCTCAAGAGATTCGGGCGCATTCGCCCTGAACCAATCTATGCGGCGCTGCTTCAACAGGTGAACGGGGACTCTGTACTTTTTCTCCGTCAGATGGTATACTGAGATAAAATGCCACAGCCGGGCGCTCCGGATGCGGCAGCTTTTCGGGAGGTTCCTGTATGCTTTCTGCGTTTCACGGCCTGTGTATGGCGCTGGCTGACAGCGTCCCCGGCGTGTCCGGCGGGACGATCGCGTTTATTCTCGGCTTTTATGACGATCTCCTGCATGCGCTGCAGGGCCTGTTCAACGGAAAAGGTCCCGTGCGGCGGCAGAGCCTGCGCGCGCTGCTGCGCTTCGGCATCGGGTGGGGCGTCGGAATGGCTGCCTGTATTCTGGCGCTGGCGGAATTATTTGAGCTGCACGTCTATTTTATGTGCAGTCTGTTTCTGGGGCTGAGCGCGGCGGCGTTTCCGCTGGTAGCCCGCGCGGAGCGCAGTGCGCTGCGAAATACCGCGCGGTACGCGCCGCTGGCGCTGCTCGGCGCGGCGCTCGTCGTGGGGCTTACGCTGCTGCGCGAGGACGCGGCGGTTTCGCTGCGCGTCGACTTTTCGGAGCTTCGCGTCTGGCCGCTTCTGTACCTGTTTGTCTCCGGCGCGATCGCCGTCAGCGCGATGATCCTGCCGGGGATCTCCGGGTCGACGCTGCTTCTGATCGCGGGCGTCTATCTGCCTGCGATGCACGCGCTGCGTCAGCTGCTGCGGCTCGATTTTTCCGGGCTTCCCGGCATTCTGGCGCTTGGGCTTGGCGCAGCGGCGGGCGCAGCGCTGGCTGCCCGCGCCATCCGCGCCGCGCTGCGCCGCTTCCGGAGCCAGATGGTGTGGCTGATCCTCGGCCTGATGGCAGGCTCACTGTACGCCATCGTGATGGGCCCCGCCGGACTTCAGACACCGCAGACTCCGGTAAGCCTTCAGACGTTTTCACTGCCGGGCTTCCTGCTGGGCGCGGCGGTGCTCCTGCTGCTGGAGCTGCTGCGCGCCCACCGGCCGAATGCGGAAAAATCATCACGGTGACGCACCGGCGGGGGACGGAGCAGCCACACCGCAGGGCCACCTTTTCGATTCTTTTTGCGTTTTTTCTCAAAATGTAGTATAGTGTACAAAACAAACAGGAGGCGCATACGATGATCGAGGTCGAGTTATCTAATATTTGGGGGAGCGTCAGCCTGCCGGATCTGCTGTCCGGGGAGAAGGATCTGTTTGACGCGCATATGCAGCTCCGGACCAACGTGCCGGACGGCCCGGACTTTCTGGGCTGGCTGAACGCGCCGGAGGGCGTGATGGCCCGCGCAATGCTCGCGATCGGCAAGGCCGCAGAGAAGATCGCGGAGCTCGGCGATACACTCGTGGTCGTCGGCAGCGGCGACGCGCCGCTTGCGGCGCAGGCGGCGATCCGCGCACTTGGAAAAGAGGGGAGTGTCCGGCTGATTTTTGCGGGCACAAGCCTGTCCGCAAGCGCCTACGAGCAGCTGTGCAGCCGGCTCGAGGGGCAGGACTTCTGCCTGCTTCTGATCGCGCAGAACGCTGTCGATATGGAATGCGGCGTCGCCTCCCGCGCCGTCCGCTGGCTGCTTGACCGGCACTACGGGCCGGAGGCCAGGCAGCATATCTTCGTCTGTGCGCCGAAGGACAGCCTCCTGCATGGTATGGCGCAGGAGGAGGGATATACATTCCTGGCCCAGCCTGCGCAGCTCGGCTGCGCGGATTCGGCACTTTCGCCTGCGGCGCTTCTGCCGATGGCGGTTTCCGGGATCGAGCCGCTCAGCGTGCTTGAGGGCGCGGGACAGGCGTATCATGATTATGACCTGCGCGCGTTTGAAAACCCTGTCTGGATGTATGCAGGCGCGCGTCACGCGCTGGAGCTGCGTACGCGGCGCACGGAGCTTCTCGGCATCTTCGAGCCGGACTGCATGGCACTCGGCCGCTGGTGGGCCAGCAGCACGGCCCGGCGCAGCTGCCGCGGCGGATACGGCGTTCTGCCCGTCCCGGCAGAGCTTCCCGGTGCGCTCGACACGCTCGACGCCATGCTGGACGGCAGCCGCAGCGCGTTTGAAACCTTTCTGCGCATCCCGCTGCCCGCGAGACGGCGCAACATTGAGCTTGACTGGAAGGATCACGACGATCTTGGCTATCTCTCCGGCCACTCGGTCGGCGAGGCGGAGGGCGCGATGTTCGACGCGCTCGTGCAGACCCACGCCTCGCTCGATATCCCGCTGATCATCCTCTCCGCCGGGCAGCTGGACGCGCCGCAGCTCGGCGAGCTGTTCTACTTCCTGGAGCTGACCGCTGCCCTGTGCGCCGCGGCTGACGGGCTGAATCCCTTCGACCGCAAGCGCAGTTCTCCGACCAGAGCGCAGGCAGCCGCGCTGCTGCGCGGCTGAAGCCTGCTCCTGTTTACGATTTTTTCACAAGTAGGTTCTTGTGTTTCCGGCAGAAAGCTGGTACAATGAAGCTGACCACATGAGAAAAGGAGGAATGCCCGTATGGTCAATATTATGATGGGCCCCGAAGGCTCCGGCAAGACGAAGCTGCTCATCGGTGCTCTCAATCAGGCAGTTCAGCGCGAATCCGGCAGCATCGTCTGCATCGAGAAGGGCGATACACTGCGCTTCGACGTCGACCACAAGGTTCGGCTCATCGACATCAAGGAATACGCTTACGGCGGTTATCCGTTCCTGCGCGGCTTTATCAGCGGCCTGCACGCGGGAAACTTTGATATCACGCATATTTTTATCGACAACCTTTACAAGCTGTCGCAGGACAGCGACCCCAAGGAAACCGAGAATTTCCTTGACTGGTGCAGCGTCTTCTCCGCAGAAAACAGCGTCGCGTTTACGCTGACGATCGCGGGCGAAGCCAAGGATGCACCGGAATATATCGCAAGATATATGGACTGAATTTGAGATCGCAGGCGCTGCGGGCCTCCCACAGCGCCTTTTGAACGTTGGCAGAGGGGGCGCGGCATGGAGCAGCAGGAATATGCGCAGCGGGGCTATCTGCGCGAGGATTTTCGGCTCTTTCACCTCAAGGGCGCGATGGAGGAACAGCTCGACTGGCACTACCATACCTTCCACAAGCTGATCTTCTTTCTCGGCGGCCAATCCGGCTACGGCGTCGAGGGGCGCAGCTACCCGCTTGAGCCCGGCGACGTGATCCTCGTCCCGCAGGGCTGCGTCCACCGGCCGGAGGCCGCGCCCGGCGCGCCGTACGAGCGCGTCATTCTCTATCTGTCGCCTGACTATCTCGCCCGCGCGGGGACGGCGGAGTGCCCGCTCGACAGCTGCTTCACGCTCGCCACGGCCCGCTTCCGCTTTGTCCTGCGCCCGCAGGAAGAGCGGCAGGCGCTGCGCCGCACGCTCTTCGCGCTGGAGAGTGCCTCCGTGCAGCCGGGCTTCGGGCAGGAGCTGCTGGCAAAGTCCCTTCTGACGCAGCTGCTCATTCTCCTGCGCCGCGCGATGGACGCACAGCCGCAGGCCGTGGAGAGCCTTGCGTCCGATGAAAAGATCGCGGCCATCATGCAGTATCTCTCCCAGCACCCGACGGAGTCTGTCTCCATCGACGATCTGGCCGCCCGGTTTTATATCAGCAAATATCACATGATGCGCCGCTTCCGCGCCGAGACGGGCTATACTGTCCATGCGTATCTGACCGGCAAGCGCCTCGCCCTCGCGCGCGAGCAGATCGCCGCCGGGACGCCCATTCTGCAGGCGGCCAGCGCCTGCGGCTTCGGAGATTACTCCGCATTCTGCCGCGCCTACCGCCGCCAATTCGGCCAGCCGCCCAGCAGCGCAAAGCAGGATGCCGCCGAAACGCCGAAATCGCGAAAAAAGGCTTGACAGCGGAGCGACAATATGCTATGATTCTAAGGCTGAATTTGTCAGAGTGCCTGCGGGTGTAGCACAACGGCCAGGGCACCAGCCTTCCAAGCTGGGGACGCGGGTTCGATTCCCGTCACCCGCTCCATTATGCGCCAGTAGCTCAGCTGGATAGAGCAACTGCCTTCTAAGCAGTAGGTCGCGGGTTCGAGTCCCTCCTGGCGTGCCAATTCAGCCGGGCTAAAAAAAGAAAATTTCATATGGTGGGTGTAGCGTAGTTGGTTAACGCGTCAGATTGTGGCTCTGAAGACCGAGGGTTCGAGTCCCTTCACTCACCCCATTTTCTTTTTTTATGCAGGATTTTGCCGATACGCGCACGGGGATGTCGCCAAGCGGTAAGGCACAGGACTTTGACTCCTGTATGCGTAGGTTCGAATCCTGCCATCCCTGCCATAAGACCCGCTAGCTCAGCAGGCAGAGCACCTGCCTTTTAAGCAGGGTGTCCGGAGTTCGAATCTCCGGCGGGTCACCACGTCGCTGCGGACTGCATATCGTTCGCAGCGACTTTTTATGCTTCGCATGAAAAGTCACTTCTCACTCATTTCGTCGCAGCTCCTCCCAAAATCGCAATCGCTGACGCTGGATTGCGATTTTGTTGCTCTAATTTGATAATTGATCCATAGTGTTCAGATCATACACGCCGCTATGAGCATCCGGGCTGCAGCCTGCGGTGCGGTCATGCCGGAGCCGGGCGGCGTGCGCATACAGGGTGCAGAGAAGCGTTTCGCAGGAGTGCGATCATTTTAACATATTCTGCTTAAACCCATAGCCTCTTTTTCAAATGCTCCATGAAATTTATCAAATAGTGCACAAAACGACAAAAAGGATTGCCTTATAGGAACGGGATGGATAAGATAGAGATAACCCGAAATAGGAGGCAGGAAAATGGACAAACAGAAGCCGGCCCTTGTGATCATGGCTGCGGGCATGGGCAGCCGCTTTGGCGGCCTCAAGCAGATTGAACCGGTCGATCCGGAGGGGCATATCATAATCGATTTTTCTCTGTTTGATAGCTGGCGTGCGGGGTTCCGCGACGTTGTGTTTATCATCAAGCGCGAGATGGAAGCAGAATTCCGGGCGTGCGTTGGCGACCGCATGGAGCGGTATTTCCATGTGTCTTATGTATATCAGGACCTTGACCGTCTGCCGGAGGGCATTGAAATTCCGAAAGGACGGACGAAGCCGTGGGGGACCGGTCACGCGCTGGCCTGCTGCAGGGGCACGGTAAACGGACCGTTTGCCGTCATCAACGCGGATGATTTCTATGGCCGTACGGCCTTTTCGGAGATTTACAGCTTTCTGGAGGCGCAGACCGACGCGAGCAAGTACGCCATGGTTGGCTACCGCCTGAAAAACACGGTGACGGAGTTCGGTTCCGTGGCCCGCGGCGTGTGTGAGATCGAAAACGGGATGCTGACCGGCGTGACAGAGCGCACGAAGATCTACAAAAAGGGCGCGGATGCCGAATATACCGAGGACGGCGTACAGTTCTTCCCGCTGGCGGGCGATACAATTGTGTCGATGAACCTCTGGGGATTCTCGGCGCGCGTGCTGGATGAGCTCTGGAACCGTATGGGGGCGTTTTTGAACGACGCCATTCCGGCCAATCCGCTCAAGTGTGAATATTTCCTGCCGTTTGTGGTGAACGCACAATTGGCGGACAAGTCTGCAAGCGTGCAGGTGCTGCCGTGCGAAGAAGCGTGGTACGGCGTGACCTACCGCGAGGATCTGGATTCGGTCCGGGAGGCTGTGGCGAGGATGAAGACGGAGGGCATCTATACGCAGGCGCTTTGGACATGACGAACAGCTTCCTGTGCGCATATCAATGACCTTTATAACAATACACAACGTAAAGCACCCGGTCAGCACAATTGCTGGCCGGGTGCGAATTTCAGCCTGTGTTCCGGAAGGATGCCGGGAACCGGCGGCTTCGGGTATATGACCTGCGGTTACGCCGTTTCCTTTCTGAACGTCACAACAAACGCGCCCTTTATCTGTGTTGACGTTCCCATGTATGCGCGGCTTTCCACATACGCCATCATACGGTTATACAGTACCACGTAGAAAAGTATGGCAAGCTTACCGCCTGATGTCATGCTGATACCCTCCGTTTTGGAATTCCAGTGTTCCTTCATGATACTGATTCATGCTGCGAAATACCACCATTTTGCACGTTCTAACTGTAAACTGCAGGTCGCATTTTCTGTTTTCGTGACGGTTCCCCGAAATATTCCGGGCGATGAAGCGCCGGGGGATCGATGCCGGGCCGGTTCTGCGCAGGATGAAGCGTCTGTCAGAACGCAAAAAATACGGATGCGCCTTGTAAGGAACGCGTTTCGTATCAGTCTTTTTTGGTCATTTCGTAAAATAGTGCTTTGCTTTTCCTGCGGGATATTGTACAATAAAACAGGGCATTCCCCACCGGAGCCTATCCGGTATCCCGAACATGGAGTGATTCAATTTGCACAGCACACTACTGGCATTCGATATCGGAACCAGCGGCCTGAAGGCCTCGCTGGTCGATGAAAATCTCAATATTATCCGCAACGTCACAACATCCTATCCCACGCACCACTACCCGAACGGCGGCTGCGAACAGGAGGCCGCCGACTGGTGGATGAGCGCCGTGCGCGCCATGATGATGCTGCGGGAGCTTGCGCCCGAATACGTCAAGCGTGTCGACGCCATCGGCGTTTCCGGCCATATGCTCGGCTGCCTGCCCATGGACAAGGACGGGCAGACGCTGCGCCCCGCCATGATCCACGCCGATACCCGCGCGCTGGCCATTTCCAACGCCCTGCGCGCCAGATTTGGCCGGGATTATTTCTATGAGATCTGCGGCAACGTCCTTTCGCCCGCATCCACCCTCTGCAAGACGCTCTGGCTGAAGGAGAACGAGCCGGAGCTCTACGCCCGTACATACCGCATCCTGCAGTCGAAGGATTATCTTGTCTACCGCCTCACGGGCCACATGGAGACGACCGATATGTCCGACGCGTCCCACGGGCTGCTCATGAATCTGGAAACGCGGCAGTACGATACGGAGATGTTCCATAACGTGGGCGTCGATCTGGATAAATTCCCGCAGATCCACACCAGCTGCGAGATCGCGGGCCGGTTGTCGGAGGAAGCGGCGGGCTGCCTCGGTCTGCGTGCGGGCATTCCCGTGTCCGTCGGCGGCGGAGACGGGGCCTGCGCCAATGTCGGCGCAGGCGTGGCAAAGCCGGGCGATTTCTATCTCAGCCTCGGAACCACCGCATGGATCGCCGGTCAGATGGACGCGCCGTTCATCGACCCGCAGCACCGCGTATTCCATATTTACGCGCTCGACGGCCACGGCTGCAACGTCTTCGGCACCGAGCAGTGCGCCGGACGCTCTGTCTCATGGGCCATGGATCTGTTCGAGGTCGCCTCCGCGCGTGCGTTTGATTCCGCTGCGGCGACCGCTCCGGCAGGCGCGGGCGGTCTTATCTACCTGCCGTATCTGGAGGGCGAGCGCTCTCCCGTCTTCGACGCGCAGGCGCAGGGCGTTTTCTTCGGTATGAACACCACGCACAAGCGGGAGCATTTCCTCCGCGCCGTTCTGGAGGGCACGGCCTGCGGCCTGAGCCAGATCCTGGACGTCATGCGGGAAAAGCAGCAGATCAAGGAGCTGCGCATCATCGGCGGCGGGGCCAAGTCGAAGCTCTGGAAGCAGATCCTTGCCGATGTGTGCAATGTGACGCTCCACGATGTATCGACGTTCTCCGACAGCGCCACGAGCCTCGGCGCGGCAGCCGCAGCAGGCGTCGCCATCGGCCTGTTCGGGAATCTGCCCGAGGCGTGCAGCCACATCCGCATGAGCGGCGACATTGAACCCGACCTGGCGGTTCAGGAAGCCTACGCCCTCACCAAAAAACGCTACGCCATGCTCTACCCCAGCCTCAAGGAGGCGTTCCACACCAGAGCGTGACACAAAAAAGCTCCCCCGAAAGGGGAGCTGGCGCGAAGCACCTGAGGGGTTGCAGCAGGCAGAAGCGAGAGACAGAAGTCTTTCAGCAAATTCGTATGTATTTTCCTGCATGGATGTAGGGGTCGATGCCCACATCGACCCGTAAGGAAGTTGCGAATTTGCCGAAGAATACCGCAAAAGCGGTGCAATCTGTGCGGGCCGATGTAGGCATCGGCCCCTACAAATGCCTAGATCTGCCCCGCGATCCACAGCGTCTTCGCCAGCCCTTCCGCCGCTTCCAGCAGACCGATGCAGCTTTCCATGGAAGCGCTCACACATACAACGCCGTGTCCGCCGAGCAAGCAGAGCGGGCTGTGCGCCAGCGCGGCCTCGATGCCCTTGTGGATCTCGTGCGTCCCGTTTTTGCCGTAGGGCAGGCACACGAACCGCTGAAATACAACGTGCAGCGAGCAGTCCTCCGGGACGATAAAGTCCCGGTACCGCAGCGCATACGCCGTCAGATACGGGCAGTGGCAGTGCACGACGGCGTTCACATCCGGCCTCGCCCGGTAGACGGCCTCGTGCAGCAGATACTCGCTCGACCGCTTCCCGCGCCCGCCGATCTGCGCGCCGCTTTCGTCCATGACGCTGATATCCTCCCTCTGAAGCAGCAGCTTCATCCGGCCGGACGGTGTGATATACGTCAATCCGGTTTCCCGGTCTATGATGGAGGCGTTGCCCTCCAGCGCGGTCACGAGGCGCTTCTGCTCCAGAATGTTTGCGAAAAATGCAAGCTGCTGTGCGTAATCCATTGCAGTGTCTCCTAAAATCAAAAAATGCATATGCATATTTTATTGTCTATGCTGCCCGAAGTCAACGGGCGGCCCGATCAAACAGGAGGTATTTGAACCATGCTGAAAAACATCCCGCCCATCCTTTCCCCGGAGCTTCTGAAGGTATTGGCCGAAATGGGCCACGGCGACCGCATCTGCATCGGCGACGGCAATTTCCCCGGCGCATCCATGGCCAAGCCCAACAATTGCGTCTTCCTCCGTGCCGACGGCCATGGCGTGCCCGAGCTGCTCGACGCGATCTTGCAGGTCATCCCGCTTGACGAGTATGTCGAGCACCCTGTCATGATCATGCAGGTCGCCGAGAAGGACAGGGGCATGGAGATCCCCATCTGGGACGAATATAAAAAGATCGTCGCCAAATACGACGCGCGCGGCGAAGCCGCCTTCGGCAGCTATGAGCGCTTCGAATTCTACGACGAGGCCCGCAAGACCTACTGCATCCTCCAGTCCGGCGAAACTGCCATCTACGCCAACGTGATTTTGCAGAAGGGCGTTATTAAATAGGCAACCTGCGCAAAGCAGCCTCGGCCATGCGGCCGGGGCTGCTTTTGTGCCTGCGTATTATTTCTTTTCCGCGTTGGCCTGTTCCAGCTTGTGCTGGCGGCGGTTGCGGACGGCTTCGTCCATCGGATGGATCTCGCCTGCGGCCTGCAGGGCCATTTTGGTCAGCAGCGGGCCGACCAGCTCGTAGATCAGAATGGCGAACAGCGTAATGTTGCGGATCAGATCACCCTCTGCGCCGAGCTGGCGCGCCGTCACGCACATACCGAGCGCGACGCCGGCCTGCGGCAGCAGCGTGATGCCGAGATACTTGCAAATCTGCGGCTCACATTTCATGAGCTTTGCGGAGTAATGCGCGCCGAGATACTTGCCAAGCGAGCGCGTCAGAATATACACAACGCCGATGAGAACGATCATACTGTCCTTGAACACGCCCAGATCCAGCCCCGCGCCGGAGATGACGAAGAACGCCGCGAACAGCGGGCTTGTCCACCGGTCGGATTTTTCCATGATCTCACCCGACAGCGGGCAGAGGTTACAGAACAGCGTGCCCAGCATCATGCACGTCAGCAGCGACGAGAAACCGATGGTCACAGGGCCGATCTTGAATTCCGCCATGGCCAGCGCCGAGGTCAGGAAAACAAATGCGATGGTCATGTTCAGACGGTTGGTGTTGGAGTTGAACAGCTTTTCCAGCTGCGTGAGCACCCAGCCGCCAAGTGCGCCGAGCGCCAGCGAGCACACGATCTCGATCAGCGGATCGACGACGATGGAGATCACATCGAACGAGCCGGTGTTGAGCGCCTTTGCGATGCCGAACGACACCGCAAACACGATCAGGCCGACCGCATCGTCCAGCGCGACGATGGGCAGCAGCAGATCGACCAGCGGGCCCTTTGCCTTGTACTGCCGCACGACCATGAGCGTTGCGGCAGGGGCCGTTGCCGTGGCGATGGCGCCGAGCGTGATGGCCTGCGCGATGGACAGCCTGCCGTTTGTAAGCAGTGCGATCACGATCAGCGCGATATCGACCAGGAACGTCGCGGCCAGCGCCTGTAAAACGCCGATGACGAACGCCTGCTTGCCTGTGTGCTTCAGTTCGGACACGCGGAACTCGCTGCCGATGGAGAATGCGATGAAGCCCAGCGCGACCTCGGAGATCAGCGACAGACTGTCTACGGATTCCTGCGTCGGGAAGCCAAGGCCCTCAATGCCGAGCAGACCCAGGCAGTACGGCCCGATCAGAACACCCGCGACCAGATACGCCGTCACAGACGGCAGCTTCAGCGGCTTTGCAACGCGGGTCATCAGCAGACCCGCAAGAACCGCAACAGATAATGATAACAGCGTGCGCATTTCAAATTCCTTCATTTCTACTTTTTTGCACACATCATTATACACGCTTCCAAGCAAAATGCAAGAAGAACTTGTGAAAAATGAATGAAATTCAAACGGTATTTTATTCAATCTGCCAGTATTTCCGGCGAAGCGGATTTTTGCTGGACAAACGCCCCGCGCGTCTGCTATGCTGAGGCGTATGGAGGCGAGAAACATGGAAGATCAGATCACAGTAAACGGCAGAGTGCTTTCCATCCGGCGGCTGCTCGGCAGGGGAAAGGGCGGCTATTCCTATCTGGCCGCGGACGAGCGCGGCGAATACGTCGTCAAGCAGATCCACCACGAGCCATGCGAGTATTATCAGTTCGGGGACAAGCTTGCCGCCGAGCAGCGTGATTATGAGCGGCTCCTGTCCGCCGGGATCCCCATGCCGCGCCTGCTGGACGTCGACACGGAAAATGAGCGCATTCTCAAGGAATACATCCCCGGCCCCACAGCAGCGGAGCTGATCGCGGAAAACCGGCTCCCCGGCTTCTGCCTCCGGCAGCTGAAGGCCATGTGCGCCCGCCTGTATCCCGTTCATCTGAATATCGATTATTATCCGACCAATTTCGTCCTGTCCGTCGACCGGCTTTATTACGTCGATTATGAATGCAACGACTACAGCCCCAAATGGGACTTCGAGCACTGGGGTGCGCAGTATTGGACGGGAAAATAAACCAGGAAAACGGATGCAGTTGGTAGGGATCAGAGCAAGGTACTGTCCCCACACTATCCAAGCTTTATTCAGATACCGAAGCGGGAGTTGATTTATTAAATGATTCTGAAGCAATGGCGTTCATTCTGTCTCGGTGCAGATGACGAAGCGCTCTTTCCGCAGGACGCGCGGCCGTGCGGCGCTGCGTTTGCGCCGATGGTGTTTCTCGTGCGGCGCGTTCCGCTGTGCTCGCGCGGATTATTTTATATCCATGATCTGGCCGAGCTTTCCGAGCCTGAGACTGTCCGCTGCCTGACGCCGTGCAGTCCGGCCTCCGGTGAGCTGGCCGGTTTTGTACGCGCACATGGGGCGGGCGTTCTGAACGTCTGCTTCCAAAACGCATTTGCCGTTCTGGAGGCGTGGCAGCGGCCGAAGCGAACCGGTCTTGTCCTCACGCTCGTCGGCCTTGGCGACGTGGGCGGCACGGCGCTGCTGGCGCTGAAGCTGCTGGGACATGAGTTTTCCAGGATCCAGATCTTTGACCCCAACAAGGCCCAATGCGCCCGGTACGAGCTGGAGCTGAACCAGGTGCTTTCGCCGGAAGGCCAGCCGCTGCCGGAGATCGTGATCTGTGAGGAAAAGGACCTGTTTGCCTGCGACCTGTTTGCGTTTACGGCTTCGCGCGGCGTGCCGGGGCTGGATACGGCGGTGAAGGACGTGCGTATGGCGCAGTACGAGGCCAACCGCGCCATGGTGGGCGCGTATGCCCGCATGGCGCGCAGCACCGGCTTCACCGGCCTGTTCTGCCAGATCTCCGACCCGGTCGACCACCTGTCGCGCTCTGTTTTTCTGCAAAGCAATCAGAACGGGGCAGGGGAGTATGATTTTTCCGGCCTGCTCCCTGAGCAGATTCAGGGCTTCGGCCTCGGCGTGATGGCCGCGCGCTGCGCGTATTACGCGCGGCAGCTTGGCTTGAACGAGGAAAAGCTGCGCGTCTACGGCCCGCACGGGCAGGGACTCGTCTGCGCGAACAGCTGCGGCCCGGACTATGACGCGGCCCTCTCCGCAAGGCTGACCGAACAGACCCGCACGGCGAATCTGTGCGTGCGGGAGCTTGGCTTTAAGCCGTATCTGGCCCCCGCACTGTCCTCAGCCGCAGTGAGTATTCTGCGGCTCGTGCGCGGGCAGGAGCACTTCGGTGCGGTGCCGCTCGGCGGCGCGTATTTCGGCTGCCGCAGCCGCATGACGCCGTTCGGCGTCAGCCTCATCCGGGAGAAGATCGCCCCCGCGCTTCTGGAAGAATTACAAACGACGCATACCGCATTGGAGGCGTTCGAATACTGACATGGAACAGGAACTGACGTTGGTGCGCATCGGCCATAGTGCGCGGCTGGAGCGCCTGCTGCCGCAGGCGCTGGCCGGGCTCCGCGTGAAGGAGCTTCCGCCGGAGAGAATCGAACAGGCGGCGGGCTGCCGCCTGCTTTTTGCCGCCGCGCTGGATGAATACGGCCCGGATGAGACGGTTTGCCGCCTGCTGCGGACGCTTCGGAAGCATCCGGACTGTCTGTCCGGCAGCTATGGCGGCGTGATCGTCGACGGGGCAGGGGAGCTTTATACGAAGCAGACCGCGCGGGAGCTGGTTCTTGCGGCAAATCAGGCAGGCTGCGCGTTTCCCGGCAAGCCGCTCGTCGAGGGGACGGGTTCTCTTTACAACCAGCATATTCAGGCTGGGATCCTGCATCTGAGCTGGGAGCAGACCTATGCGCACCAGCTGCGCCAGCTGGCACAGCGGCTTTTGCAATTTGAACTGCCAAGCTTTGACCGGCCAAAGCTTCTCATGCTCCACGCGTCGGATAACAAGCGCTCCAATACGGTCTGGCTCGGCGAACAGGTGCTTGCGCATCTGCCGGATGCATTTGAAACAAAGACCATTTCCCTGCAGAACGGCTCCATCCACGACTGCCGGGGCTGCTCGTATGAAGCCTGTCTGCACTTTGCCGCGCAGAGCCGCTGTTTCTACGGCGGAAGCATCTCCGACGAGGTTCTGCCCGCCATCAGCGCCTGCGACGCGATGCTCTTCCTGTGCCCAAATTATAACGACGCGGTCAGCGCCAATATCATGGCGCTGTTCAACCGCCTGACCAATCTGCTCGTCAAGCAGGATCTGTATCAGAAATATCTGTACGGCATTGTCGTTTCCGGCTATTCCGGCAGCGATATCGTCGCGCGGCAGCTGCTGGGCGCAATGTGCCTGAACAAGACGGCCATCCTGCCGCCGGACTTCTGCCTCATGCAGACGGCGCACGACCCTGGCTCCGTCCGGACTGCGGACGGGATCGACGCACGGATCACGGAATTTGCCGCACGTATTGCGAAAATTCAAACTGTACAAAAATGAAAATCCGGCGGGCATATAGTTTGTCAAACCTGCACGCTTGACGAATCGGGATGCCGGGTGTAGAATTGTTCCATCATTTAAAGCTTCACTCAATAAAAGAATATCGCCAAATGCAATGAGGAAGAAAAGTAACGCAGGACATGGCCGCAGAGAGCCGGGGATGCTGGGATCCCGGCGCCAGCGCCTTCGTGAACGAACACTTCTTAGCAGCAACCTGAACCGGAACACCGCAGTAGGGAAGACGCGCAGCGCGGCGTTAAAGCGCAGGGGCTTGTCAGAGTCCCGGAAAAGAGACTGGGTATTCCAGTAAGTTAGGTGGCACCGCGGATCGGCAGCAATTCGTCCTAAAATTTATTTTCAGGCAATGCTGCGCAAATGATTCGGAGGTGCTTTTTATGTGCGCAATTTTTGGTTTTACGTCCCCCAGTCTCAAAAAGGAACAGGTTCTCCCGTATTTTGAAAAAACAAAATCCCGCGGCCCGGACGACACCCGGCTCGAACCCGCAGGCAGCGGTATGCTGGGCTTCCACAGGCTGGCCATCATGGGCCTGCACCCGGAGGGAATGCAGCCGTTCCATCGCGGCGGCGATATGGCCGTGTGCAACGGCGAGCTGTACGGCTTCCGACCGGTCAAAAAGGCGCTCGAAGCCAAGGGCTATGTCTTCGCGTCCGATTCCGACTGCGAAATTATCCTTCCCCTGTGGCAGGAATACGGCACCAAGATGTTTGCCGGGCTTGACGCGGAGTTCGCCATGATCATCTATGATTCGGCTTCCGATTCCCTTGTCGCCGCGCGTGATCCCATCGGCATCCGTCCGCTGTTCTACGGCTATCTTGCCGACGGCTCGATCATCTTCGCCAGCGAAGCGAAAAATCTCGTCGGCCTCTGTACGCACGTCTTCCCGTTCCCGCCGGGACATTATTATAAGGACGGCAAATTTGTCCGCTATACCGATCTGACCACTGTCACGAGGTATTCAAACGACGATCTGGACACCGTCACGAAGAAGATCCGTGAAAAGCTGATCTCCGCCGTGGAAAAGCGGCTCGACGCGGACGCGCCGCTCGGCTTCCTGCTCTCCGGCGGCCTCGATTCCAGCCTTGTCTGCGCGATCTCGGCCAAGCTCCTCGGCAAGAAGATCCGCACGTTCGCCATCGGCATGGATTTAGACCCCATCGATCTGAAATACGCGAAGGAAACCGCTGATTTCATCGGCGCGGAGCACACCGAGGTCACCATGACGCGGCAGCAGGTGCTGGACTCCCTCGAAACGGTCATCGCTCTGCTCGGAACCTATGACATCACGACCATACGCGCCAGCATGGGGATGTACCTGTGCTGCAAGGCTATCCACGAGCAGACGGACGTGCGCGTCCTCATGACCGGCGAAATTTCCGACGAGCTGTTCGGCTATAAATACACCGATTTTGCCCCCAGCGCCGAGGCCTTCCAGCAGGAGGCAAAAAAGCGCGTGGACGAGCTTTATATGTACGATGTCCTGCGCGCCGACCGCTGCATTTCCGTCAACTCGCTCGAAGCCAGAGTCCCGTTCGGCGATCTGGATTTTGTAAAATACGTCATGTCCATCCGTCCGGAGCTGAAGCTGAACACGTATGACATGGGCAAATACCTCCTGCGTAAGGCGTTCGCGGACGATCATATCCTGCCGGACGATATCCTCTGGCGGCAGAAGGCGGCCTTCTCCGACGCCGTGGGCCACTCCATGGTCGACGATCTGAAGGCGTATGCCGAAAGCCTCTATTCCGATGAAGCGTTTGGAAGAGGCTGCGAAAAATACACGTTTGCAAAGCCGTTTACAAAGGAAAGCCTTCTGTACCGCGATATTTTTGAGAAATACTATCCCGGTCAGGCGGACATGGTCAAGGACTTCTGGATGCCGAACAAAGCGTGGAAGGGCTGCGATGTAAAAGACCCCTCCGCCCGTGTCCTGTCCAACTACGGCGCAAGCGGCAAATAAGCGCCTGCCTGCCGGCAGCCCGAAAAAAACGCCACCGCTTTTCAGCGGAGGCGTTTTTTACGATCGGGTCTGTAAGCCGGGTTCTGTAATCGACAGTCATCTATCTAGGCGCACCGTTGCCGGTGCGCTCCAGCCACCTTCTCGGAAGCAGCCGGGCAGGCCTTGCCTCCTCTGCGGTGTTGCTCCGGATAGAGTTTACAGCAATGGACGCTTCCACACGCCATTGGGTGCGCTCTTACCGCACCTTTCCACCCTTGCCGGAGGCGGCGCGAGCCGCCTCCGGCGGTTTATTTCTGTTGCACTTTTCCTCAGATCGCTCTGGGCGGGCGTTACCCGTTATCCTTGCCCTGCGGAGCCCGGACTTTCCTCATGCGCGGCCTTTCGGCGCTGCGCCCGCGACTGTCCGACCCGGTCGCGGAAGTATTGTACTTTATTTGCAGGAAAAAGTCAAATGGATTGCAATTTCTTTCCCGCGCGGATATAATACAGGCAGGAAATTTTAAAAGAGGCTTTTGGATATGAATCATCTTGTCGACCAGTATTTTGATTCCCTGATTGATAAAAAAATCGCCGTGCTCGGCATCGGCGTGAGCAACCGGCCGCTCATCCGGATGCTCCTTGCGCACGGACTGCACGTGCTGGCCTGCGACAAAACGCCGCGGGAAAAGCTCGACGCGGAGGTTCTGGAGCTGGAGCGGGCGGGCGCCGTGCTCCATGTCGGAGAGCATTATCTTGACGATGTGCAGGCTGATATCGTCTTCCGCACGCCCGGTATGCACCCGGATATCCCGGCGCTGCGCCGGCTGCGCGAAAAGGGCGCAGAGCTTACCAGTGAAATGGAAGCGTTCTTCGAGGTCTGCCCCTGCCGCATCATCGCCGTGACCGGCTCCGACGGCAAAACGACCACCACGACCCTGATCGCAAAAATTCTGGAGCACGCGGGCCACCGCGTCTGGGTCGGCGGCAACATCGGCGCGCCCCTTCTGCCGCAGGCGGCGGACATGATGCCGGCGGACATTGCCGTGGTCGAGCTCAGCTCCTTCCAACTCATGACGATGGAGCGCTCTGCCGACATTGCCGTCGTGACGAACGTGACCCCGAACCATCTGGACGTGCACAAGGACATGGCCGAGTATGTGCAGGCCAAGAAAAACGTCTTCGAGTATCAGAACGAAACCGGCAAGGTCGTCCTGAACTACGATAACGATATCACGCGCGGCTTCGCTGCCGACGCGAAGGGAACCGTGGAGTTCTTCTCCCGGCTGGCAAGGCCGGAAAACGGCGTGTATCTGGAAGACGGCGTGATCTGCCGGAACGGAAAAAAGATCATGGCCGCCGCCGACATCCGCATCCCGGGCGTCCACAACATCGAAAACTATATGGCCGCCGCCTGTGCCGTCGAAGGACTTGCGGAGGACGAGGATATTGACGAGATCGCGCGCACATTCGCGGGTGTGGAGCACCGCATTGAGTTCGTTCGCGAGCTGGACGGCGTGAAATATTATAATGACTCCATCGCGTCCAGCCCGTCGCGCACGATCGCGGGCCTGCATTCGTTCCGCCAGAAGCTGGTTCTCATCGCGGGCGGCTATGACAAGAAGATCCCATTTGACGCGCTGGGGCCGGAGATCTGCGCGCACGTGCGCCTGCTGATCCTCTGCGGCGCAACGGCGGAGAAGATCGAAGCGGCGGTCAAGTCTGCGCCGAACTATTTGAATGGGCAGCCCGAAATTCTGCATGCGCAGACGCTCGAAGAAGCGGTACGGCTGGCAAAGCGGCACACTGTCCCCGGTGATATCGTGACGCTGTCCCCGGCCTGCGCCGCGTTCGACCAGTTCAAAAACTTTATGGTGCGCGGCGAGACCTATAAAACGCTCGTGCGCGCGCTGTGAACAGGAGAAACGATATGAAGCTGAGTGAAGGCCTCCGTAAGGGGCTTGCGATCAAGGAAAAAATCGGGCGGCCCTACTGCGCCGCCGTGATCGTCGCTGCAGGCACATCCTCGCGCATGGGCGGCACGAATAAAATCCTGACGGTACTGGAAAACCTGCCGGTCATCTGCCGGACGGTCGACGTGTTTGACAAATGCGCCATGATCGACGAGATCATCGTCGTCACGCAGCAGGAGCTGCTGGAAAAGGTCAGCCGTTATCTTAAGGCGTATGACAAAATGCGCATGGTTGTCGCGGGCGGCGAAACGCGGACGGATTCCGTCATGGCGGGCCTTGCCGCCGTGTCCGACCGGGCGCAGCTCGTCGCCGTCCACGACGGCGCACGCCCGCTTGTGACCGACGAAGTGATTTGCCGCGCAGTTTCCAAGGCGAAGAAGTTCGCCGCCGCGGCGCCCGCCGTGCGCGTCAAGGACACCATCAAAGTCTCGACCGGCGGTGCGGTCGATGAAACGCCAGACCGCAGCACGCTCTACGCCGTCCAGACCCCGCAGGTCTTCGACCGCGATCTGCTTGCCGCAGCCCTGCAGAACGCGAAAGAGCAGGGCATCGCACTCACGGACGACTGCAGCGCCGTCGAGGCGCTCGGTATGCCCGTGCAGCTGACCGACGGCGATGAAGAGAACCTGAAGATCACAACGCCGCTCGATCTGGAGCTGGCCGCGCTGATCCTGCGCCGGAGGGCAAACGCATGAGGATCGGCCACGGCTACGACGTTCACCGGCTGGTTTCCGGCCGGGCGCTGATTTTGGGCGGGGTGACGATCCCGTATGAAAAGGGGCTGGACGGCCATTCCGACGCGGATGTGCTCGTCCATGCCGTCATGGACGCGCTGCTCGGCGCGGCGGCCATGGGCGACATCGGCAAGCTCTTCCCGGACAACGACGACCGCTATCTCGGCGCGGACAGCATGGAGCTGCTGCGCGAGGTCAGCCGCAGGCTTGAAGGGGCCGGATACCGCCTCGGCAACCTCGATGCGACCATCATCGCCCAGCGGCCAAAGCTCGCGCCGCATATCGAGCAGATGCGCCGGAATATCGCAGGCGCACTGCATACCGGTCTTGGGAACATCAGCGTCAAGGCAACGACGGAGGAGCGCCTCGGCTTCACCGGCTCCGGCGAGGGGATCGCCGCCCATGCCGTCTGTCTGATCGAATAGTCAACGGGGCTGCAGCGTGTTTCATTTCGCTGCAGCCCCGTTTTTCTGGCCGTCAGAATGCTGACCGCAGCAGCCGGGTCGCGTGCTGCGCCTGCCGCCGCCAATAATCTGACTGTTTTCTCCATGCTTCTCGACTCCTTTTGCGCCATAACAAAAACGCAGAGCGAACCCGCGTTTCATCGGGCTTCGCTCTGCGTCTTTGCGTCTGGCATATCAATTTTAAATATGTATTTCAGGTTATACCAGTAAATCGCCGATTTGTCAATCGCCTCCTGCCGCCGGGCATTCTTACCGCATCACCTGTGATGGTAGATTTTCTTGTCCAGCGCGAAAATGCGGTTGGAGAAGCTTCCGACGGGCAGATCCTGCAGCGCCTCGGCGTAGATCTCCATGCGGCTGTCGATGAGGTCGATCTCGGAGAGCAGCTCTGCCTCGGCGCACATCGGGCGCACAGCCGCGCCGAACTCCGGTTCGCCATGGTGCGAGAGGATCATGTGCTGCAAAAGCAGGCTCTTTTCCTCGGAAATGCCAAGCTCCTGCGCGCACTGCTGCACCTCCTGCGCGCCCATCACCAGATGGCCGATCAGCTGGCCGGGCAGCGAGTAATCCGTGACCAGCCCAAGGCCGGAGAACGTAAATTCCTTTTCCTTTGCAAAATCATGCAGCAGCGTTCCCGTCAGCAGCAGGCTCCGGTCGATGATCTCCCCGTAAAGCCCGGCCAGAAAATCCGCCAGCCGCAGCATATTGGACGTGTGCATGAGAAGCCCGGACAGAAAGCTGTGGTGGACGCTCTTGGCCGCCGGGATGGAACGGAACGCGTCCAGATGCCGCGCAAGCATCGTGCGGGCGACGGACTGATACTCCCTGTCCTCCATGGAGTCGATCATGCGCTCAATTTCCGCGACACGCGCGTCCGCGTCGATGGGCGCGGTCGGCACAAGGGCGGAAAGATCATACTGGTCGTTCCCATCCGCCATGCGGATGCGGCCCGCCGTCAGCTGCGGCGCACCCTTGAACTCCGATACCTGCCCACGGATCTTGACGACGCGGCCGATATCGTCCGGCCGCGCGCCGATGGGGCCGGAATAGTCCCAGACCTTCAGATCGATCACGCCGGAGCGGTCGGCCAGAACGCCGGACAAAAACGGCTTTCCCGCCGCCGTCGTCTTCAAAAACGCGTCCTTCAGAACATAAAAACCCTCTACATCGTCGCCGGTATGCAGCTCGGCGATCAGCTTGTTGTATTCCATGCTTCGTTTCCTCACTGTCTTTCAGATAAAATCTATTATATCAGTCTTTTCCCGTATCTGCAATCATACAAATGAAAAACCACTGTCTGTGAACAATTCGTGAAATCCGCAAAGGCGGCGGCGGGCAGGTTGTTTTTTGCCGTTTTTTGTGATATACTGAGGCAAAATCGGAAATCAGGAGGAACAACAGGTGTCTGATTTTTCAAAGTTCCGCACGGCGGTCAGCGGCTTTAACCGCACCGACGTTGTCAATTATATCGAATCGACATCCATTGAGCACCAGAAGGCCCTGCGCAAGCTGACCGACGAGCGCGATAAGCTCGCCGCAGAAAATGCGCGCTTTCAGGTCGAACTGGCAGGTCTGCAGAAGCGTCTGGAGCAGGCACAGGCGGACAACGACGCGCTTTCCGGGCAGGTGAACGCGCTCGCGCAGGAAGGCTCTGATCTGGCGGAGCAGTTGAAAAAGGCCGAAGAGGCGCAACAGGAACTGCTGACGCGCCCCGACCCGCAGCCGTCGGAGCCGGTGCCGCAGCCGGAAGAGCCGGAAACAGAAAATGAGCCGGATGAACCGGTGCAGGAACCGTCGCTCACCGAAAAGGAGCTGACCGCCTACCGCCGCGCCGAGCAAACCGAACGCAACGCGGCTGTGCGCGCCCGGCGCATCTACGCGCAGCTGTCCAACCTCTGCGAGGATGCGCGCACCCGCTACATGGATTCCGGCGAGGAGATCGCCGCGCTGGCCGCCGACCTGTCTACCGGCCTTTCCCGTCTGCAGGACGCGTTCGCCGAGGTACAGGTGATCTTCGACGACGCCCAGAACGCCTTCGACGATATGCAGCTGCCGGAAACCGCCGCAGAGGAACCGGAGAGCCAAAGAGGGTAGGGACGCTGGCCCGAAGGGCCTGAGGGGATTCGAATGTAGTAAGTTTCGGAGCACCCCAAAATACGCACGATCTTGGTAGGGGCGGGGCTCTGCTCCGCCCGGCGGAACGCACCGTTTTTGATGAAAACTTCGGCGAATTCGAAACTTCCAAACGGGCCGATGTGGGCATCGGCCCCTACAGGGTTGCACTGAATCGTACTGCCCCGCAAATCCGCAAGCTCTTTTCACACTCTGTCTCTTCCCGCCCACGGGAAGATTTTTTTACCTGGAGGTATCTATGAAACTGGTATCCTGGAATGTCAACGGCCTGCGGGCGTGTCTCGGCAAGGGCTTTCTTGACTACTGTGCGCAGGAAAATGCCGATGTGATCTGCCTGCAGGAGACGAAGCTCCAGCCGGAGCAGGCCGTCTTCGAGCTGGACGGCTATCACCGCTATTTTTATTCCGCCGAGAAAAAGGGCTATTCCGGCACGGCGATTCTGACGAAGCAGGCCCCGCTTTCCGTCCAATATGGGCTGGGCCTTGACGCGCACGACCACGAAGGTCGGCTCATCACGGCGGAGTACCCGGAATTCTATCTCGTCTGCTGCTATACGCCCAATTCGCAGGACGGCCTCAAGCGCCTTCCATACCGCATGGAGTGGGAAGACGCGCTGCGCGCGTATCTGCTGCGGCTGGACGCGGAAAAGCCGGTCGTTTACTGCGGCGATCTGAACGTTGCGCATGAGGAGATCGACATCAAAAACCCAAAGGCGAACCGGCAGAACGCGGGCTTTTCTGATGAGGAGCGCGCGAAAATGACCGAGCTTCTCTCCTCCGGCTTTGCCGATACGTTCCGCCGCCTGCACCCGAACCTGACGGGCGTATACTCGTGGTGGAGCTACCGCTTCCACGCGAGGGAAAACAACGCAGGCTGGCGCATCGACTATTTTATCGTCTCCGAGCGCCTGCTGCCGCGTGTTTTGTCATCGGAGATCCGCACGGACGTGTTCGGCAGCGACCACTGCCCGGTCGTACTGGAGCTTACCGTATGACGACGGAGGAATTTACCGCCCGCTATATGCCGCAGTTCAGCGAACAGCAGAAGGCCGCCGTCCGCGAGACGGAGGGGCCGGTTCTGCTGCTGGCCGTGCCCGGAAGCGGGAAAACGACGGTGCTTGTGACGCGGCTGGGGTATATGGCGCTGTGCCGCGGCATCGACCCGGCGCATATTCTGGCCGTGACCTACACCGTCGCCGCCACGCGGGAGCTTCGCGCGCGCTTTACCGCGCGCTTCCCGGAGCTTGCCGGGCAGACGCCGGAGTTCCGCACGATCAACGGCCTGTCTTCCAAGATCATCGAGGCCTGCGGACGGCAGCGCGGCCCGGCGTTTGCGCTGCAGGAAAACGCCGGCGAGCTTGCCGCGCTGGTCGGGCGCATCTATCAGGCGCTGAACGGGGACTTTCCAACCGACAGCACCATCCGCGAGGTGCGCACGGCGATCACCTATTGTAAAAATATGATGCTGTCGGCGGACGAGATCGCTGCGCAGGACTTCGGCCTGCCGCGCTTTTCTGAGCTTTACACGCACTACTGCGCTGCGCTGCGCGAGGCGCGGCAGATGGATTACGACGACCAGATGGCCTACGCGCTGGCGATCCTCAGAAAGCAGCCTGAAATTCTGGCGGAGTTTCAGGCGCGCTACCCCTATCTCTGCGTCGACGAATCGCAGGACACGTCCCGCGTGCAGCACGCGATCATTGAGCTGTTGGCAAAGAAAACCGGGAACCTCTTCATGGTCGGCGACGAGGATCAGAGCATCTATGGCTTCCGCGCGGCCTATCCGGAGGCGCTGCTGCGCTTTTCTTCGGTCTGGCCGGGTGCAAAGACGCTGCTGCTGGAGGACAATTACCGCTCCACGCCGGAAATTCTGCGGCTGGCGGGCGCATTCATCGAGGGGAACCGGGATCGTTACCCCAAAACCATCCGCGCGACAAGGGCGAAGGGCTGCCGGGTGCGCCTTGCGCACGCAGCCTCCCGGCAGGCGCAGTACCGATACCTGCTGGCGCTGGCAGGGGAGCGGCGCGCGCCGTTTGCCGTCCTGTACCGAAACAACGACAGCGCCCTTCCGCTCATCGACGCGCTGGAGCGCGCCGGGCTTCCGTACCGCTGCCGCAGCTTTGACGACACGTTCTTTACCCACCGCATCGTCTGCGACGTGCAGGACATCCTGCGCTTCGCCGCAGCGCCGGACGACGCGGAGCGCTTTCTGCGCATCTACTATAAATTCGGCGCGCTGATCTCCAAGGAGGCGGCGCAGGCCGCCTGCGTGCAGAGCGGACGCACGAGCACGCCGGTTCTGGACTGCCTGCTTGCGCAGGCTGGGCTTTCGGACGAGGGCCGCGAACGCGTCCGGCGCGTAAAGGCAGGCCTTGAGCAGCTGCAAACGCTGCCCGGAGAAGTGCTGATGCGCACGATCTGGGGCACGCTGGGCTACGGCGGCTTTGTGACCGAACGGCGGCTCGATCCCGGAAAATATTTCATCCTGCAGATGCTTGCCGCGCGGGAGCCGTCGGCGGAGGCGTTTCTTGCCCGTCTGGACACACTGCGGCAGACCATCCGCACGCATGAGGACGCACCGGACGCGCTGCTGACGCTTTCGACGATCCATTCGAGCAAGGGGCTGGAATACGAGCGGGTGTATCTGCTGGACGTCCACGACGGCGTGCTTCCGTCCCGGCCGGACGCGGCAGACGGAACGGAGGATGAGCGCCGGGTATATGAGGAGGACCGCAGACTCTTTTACGTGGCAATGACGCGTGCGAAGGATGAGCTGACGCTGTTTGAATACCCGGATGCGCCGTCTGCGTTCATCCGCGAGGCGCGGGGATATCTGCCCGTTCCGGTGTGCGCGAAGGACGATTTTGCCGCCATCGTGCCGGAAAACGCCTGCGGCCTGCGCTACCGCCACGAAACGCGCGGCGAGGGGAGCATTCTGGCGCAGTGCGAGGACGAGCTGCTTGTTGCCTTTCCGGACGGCGACAGCCTTATGCAGGCGGGCCGGATGCTGCTCGAACGGAGCCGCGCGGAGGTCTTCCAGCTGCCGGACGCACCTGCAGCAGCGCAGCTGCCAGACGCGCAGGCATTCATGCCGGGAAGCGTCATCCGGCATAAAAAATACGGCATGGGCCGCATCGTATCCATAGACGGCCCGTTCGCCGATATCCGCTTCGAAGGCGAAACAGCAGCGCGCCGCTTCCATCTGGTGCAGTCGCTGCGCAGCGGCTTCCTGTTTTCTGCGGGCTGAAACATCTTCCGTTGCCGCGCGGAGCTTCATAGAAAAAACGGGCGCGCCAGTTGGCGCGCCCGTAGTGGTATTGGGGAATTACAGCTTGGAATAGGCGACAGCGATCTTGCTTGCTGCGTGCGCATTGTTGTAGGCCAGCTCCAGATTGGCGGCGAAGGACTTGCCCTCGGTCATGTCCTTGATGTGCGCCAGCAGGTACGGCGTGATGGCCTTGCCGTGGATGTGCTCGGCGTTTGCCTGTGCAACAGCCTTGTCGATGATGCCGTTCATGTAGTTCGGATCCATCGCGTACTGCTCCGGGATCGGGTTGCCAACGACAGCACCGCCCTTGAGGCCGATGTCCCACTTGGCCTTCATGATCTTTGCGACCGTTTCCTCATCCTTGCAGTTGTAGTCGAGCTTGAAGCCGGAGGTGCGGCAATAGAACGCGGGCAGCTCGTCCGTGCGCAGACCCAGAACGGGAACGCCCTGCGTCTCGAGATATTCCAGCGTCAGACCGAGATCAAGAATGCTCTTTGCACCCGCGCAGACGACGCAGACGGGGGTGTTGGCCAGTTCCTGCAGGTCGGCGGAGATATCCATGGTCTTTTCCGCGCCGCGGTGCACGCCGCCGATGCCGCCGGTGGCGAAGAAACGGATGCCTGCCATGGAGGCGATGATCATGGTGGTCGCAACAGTGGTCGCGCCGGTCATGCCGGTTGCCAGATACACAGCCACATCGCGGCGGCTGACCTTGCCGACGCCCTCAGCCTTGCACATAACGAGCAGCTCTTCAGCGCTCAGACCGACCTTCAGCTTGCCGCCCATGATCGCGGTCGTCGCGGGGACAGCGCCCTCTGCGCGGACGATTTCTTCGACCTTGTGCGCGAACTCCACGTTCTGCGGATAGGGCATACCGTGGCTCAGAATGGTGGATTCCAGTGCGACGACGGGCTTGCCCGCGTCGATGGCCTCCTGAATTTCAGGGGTAACAGACAGATAATCCTTCAGATTCATATGAATAACTCCTTTCAGATGGGTGTACAGGTTCAAATGCGGTGCGCCAGCAGAATTTCTTCGAGCAGCGCAGTGCTCATATTCGGATTGATGGTCCGCTCGTGCGAGACGGCGGCGATACCGGCGGCCATGGCATAATCCAGCGTCTTTTCCACGCCAAAGCCATGGAGCGTGGCGTACAGCATGGCGGCGGCAAACGAATCGCCCGCGCCGGAGGCATTGACCATTTTTGCCGGTCTTAATTTGCGGCGCAGGACCGTGCCGGTGTCGTCCATGTACAAACAGCCCTCCGCGCCGAGGCTGACGAACAGCCGCCGGAGGCCCTTGTTCAGAACGGCCTCGCCCGCGCGTTCCAGATCGCTGTCGGACTGAATTTCCATTCCGGCCAGAATTCCAAGCTCCATGCGGTTGGGCTTGGCGGTGTGGAAGCGGCCGATAAACGGCGCAACGACACGCGCATACGCGCACGAAACAGGGTCAACGCAGATGATCTGCCCCGGCGTGCACAGGTCCAGCAGCTGCAGCAGCGTTTTTTCACCCATGCAGGGGTCGCAGGTGACAACATCCGCGCCCTGGATCAGCGCTTTTTTCGACGGCAGGTAATCCTCCGGCATATCCTGCTGGACAATGCGCATATCGGACATACCGACCAGCATATCGCCATCCGCGTCCAGAATGGACAAATACATGGAGGAGCTTGCGCCCCTTGCCTCATACAGATGGGACGCGTCGATCCCGGCGTCTTCACAGGAGCGGCGGATGAACGCGCCGAAGGTATCATCGCCAACGCAGCTCAAAAGCTTGACATCCGCGCCCAGCCGTGCAAGGTTTTCGCACACGTTGCGCGTCACGCCTCCGGCGGACAGGCTGATGTGGCCGGGATTGGAATCACGCAGATGGATGGGCGCAAGGGACGCGCCGTTGAGGTCTGCATTCGCAGCGCCGACGCCGACAATATACGGCTGTTTGTCCATGAAAAACGCCTCCTCTTTTCTGGTGAAACTGTATCATAGCGAATCGACCCGAAAAAGTCAAGAGAAAAAATATGTACGTTTTGTAAACCATTTCGAGCATAGAAAAACCGGGCGCGCCGGAATGGCGCGCCCGGAAACGTGATCTCAGCGGGTGAGGAAGAACATGAGGGCGAAGAGGATCGTGATGACCCAGGTGCCAGCATTGATCTCCTTGATCTTGCCGGTGAAGATCTTGATGAAGACATAGGAAATGAGGCCGAATGCGATGCCATAGGAGATGTTGTAGGTCAGCGGCATGAACGCGACGGTCATGAAGCCGGGAACCGCAGCGGCGGGATCGTCCCAGTCGATGGAGCGGACATTCGCCATCATGAGAACGCCGACATAGATCAGAGCCGCAGCGCAGGCGTAGGTCGGGATGAGCTGTGCGACAGGCGCAAGGAACATCGCGATGAAGAACAGAGCAGCAGTCGCCATGGAGGCAAGACCGGTGCGGCCGCCCTCGGCAACGCCGGCAGAGGACTCGACGAACGTGGTGACGGTGGAGGTGCCGCAGACAGCGCCGCAGCAGGTGGCGATGGCGTCAGCCAGCATGGCCTTGTCCATGTTGGGGACGTTGCCGTCCTTGGTCAGCATATTACCGGCAGCGCAGGCGCCGTACAGCGTGCCAAGGGTATCGAACATATCGACCATGCAGAATGCAAGCATGGTGGTGAGGAACATAACGATGAAGTTGCTCATGCCGTGCTCGGCAATGTACGGGCTGAAGTTGAAGCCTTCGGTGAAGACCTTGCCGAACGCCTGTGCGCCGAACTCCTTGAATGCACTGAAGAAATCGGAGGTCAGGTTGGGAGCGACAGCGGTAGCATAGAAATCAGGAATCGTGATGAGGCCGATGACGTAGTAGAGAACTGCGCCGCCGAGCATACCCCACAGAACAGCGCCCTTGACCTTCTTCTTGGACATTGCGCCGATGGCGAAGACCGCGATGATGGTCAGGAGCATCGGGAAGATGTTGGCCCATGTCGCGGAGCCGGAGAAGACGTTGAAGGAAGAGAGATTGACGAGCGTTGCGCCGTCGTCCACGACGATACCGGCGTTCTGCAGGCCGATGAACGCGATGAACAGGCCGATACCGGCGGAGATCGCGGTCTTGACAGCGGCCGGGATGGCGTCGAAGATCATCTTGCGCAGGCCGGTGACGGTCAGCAGGACGAAGACGATGCCGTCAACCAGAACGAGAACCAGCGCGTTTGCGTAGCTCAGGCCGAAGGTGAAGCAGACGGTGTAGACGAAGAATGCGTTCAGGCCCATGCCGGACGCCTGCGCCAGCGGCAGGTTGGACAGCAGACCGATGAGAACGGTGCCGATGACGGCGGAGATGGCGGTCGCGATGTAGATCGCGCCGTAGCTGACAGTGCCGAGGCTGGAGAACATACCGGCGTTGACCATCAGAATGTAGGCCATCGCCATGAAGGTCGTCACACCAGCCATGATCTCGGTGCGCACGGTCGAGCCGTGTTCCTTCACTTTAAAGAAATTGTTCATGTAGGGAAACCATCCTTTCTTTTTCTCGCGGGCGGGCAAAAGTTTTTTAGCCCGCCTGACTTTCTGACAGATTGATTATAGAGGAAAGCGCCTATAAATACAAGAGTCGACACCGACAAAAAAGTTCACGGAAAATTCACACTACTGCACAAAAAATGTGTCGTTTTCGCCAATGGCGAAAAAAACAGGACGGAAGAAGGAATTGACAAGCTGGCGTTTGGCCGGTATAATATTTTTTTGGGTAGAACCCGACGCATGAAGGATATGAAGGAGAAGATTCTGCATGAAATATAGAATGAACATTGCCGGTCTTGACCGGGATCTGCCGCTGTGCAAGGTATCCGACGATCTGTATATCGGCGCGTTCGTCATGTTCGGCGACGCGGAGATCACCGTCGCCTGCGCGCGCGAGCTGCTGGCCAGAGCGCCGAAGGACTATGATTATCTGCTCACGGCTGAGGCCAAGAGCATCCCCCTCATCCACGAGATGGCCCGCCAGTCCGGCGCGAAGGAATATTTCGTCGCCCGCAAGGGTCTAAAGGTCTATATGCCCCGCCCGCTGCACGTGACGGTCCGCTCCATCACGACCCAGCACGATCAGGACCTGTACCTGTCCGGCGAAGAGGCCGATAAGATCCGCGGCAAGCGCGTGCTGATCGTCGACGACGTGATCTCTACCGGCGAATCGCTTCGTGCGATGGAGGAGCTGGTCGAAAAGGCAGGCGGCACGGTCGCGGGCCGCATGGCCGTCCTCGCCGAGGGCGACGCGCAGGCGCGCAAGGACATCGTCTACCTCAACAAGCTCCCCGTCTTCAACGCCGACGGCACAGTCAAGGAATAAGTACATATCATATCGCAAAACCCTCTGCCGCTTAAATGCTGCGCAGAGGGTTTCGTCTGTTTTCAAAGGCTCTGCTGAAAGGGGAGGCCAAACCGTGCAGGGGCCTACTCAGCCTCTTCCGCCAGATCGATGCCGTTGAGCTCGACGCCCTCGTCGGCCTTGATGAGGATGTACCGGACGCCGCCGAGCGTGCGCGTCTCGATGAGATCGGGCCGCTCGGGGTTGACGGTGATGGACACATCCGGCGTCTTGACAACGCACTTTTTCACGTCGATCAGGTTCCGGGGGTTGAGCACCGCGCCGCCGCCGAAGGATTCGTCGAACTGCGCGCCGAACTGCATCCGCTTGTCCTCCGACACGCCGCAGCTCTCCAGCACGCCCTTCAGCTCGTCGCCGCTGACGACCAGCGGATCGTCGCTTTTTGCCTCCTGCCACGCGTCGATGCGGTCCTTGATCTCCTGCCGCACCTGCTGGACGACGGCAAGCGAGCATTCGTCGTCCAGCGCATTGCGCAGCACGCCGCTGAAGGTGTCGCGCTGCTCGTCTGCGGGCATCGGCGGCTGGACATGGAACAGCGCGTCGATGAGCGGCTGATTGTCCGCGCCGGAGGAATGCGTGTAGAACAGGCAGTTATACAGATTTGTCCGCCGTCCGTCAAAGGCGGGGAAGAGGAAGCCGGCCTCCGGCATACCGGCGGCCCAGCCTGCCGAGCGGTTGTGGAAGGTCTTTTCCTCGGCAATGTAGCTCAGAAGCTCCCTGCCCGGCTTGACGGGGCAGACGGCGCAGACAAAATAGGAGAAGACCTCGCTGCCGTCGTCGAGCTTCGCGCCGTCTTTCGCCTTGAACGGCACGTCGTAGCGCTCATGCGCCAGCAGGATCAGGAAATTTTCTTCAAAGCTGACCGCGCCGATGATGGTCTGGAACAGCTTCTGCCGCGCCTCCTCGTCGTCCAGCGCCGTCTCGCGCAGGCGCATGAGCAGCCGGTGCTCGTCGGAATCGGCGACCTGCTTTGTGGTGAACGAGAGGTCGAGCAGGTTCTTATCCGGCGTGCCGGACAGCGCGCGGCGGAAGATCGCCAGATATTTTTCCCTGTCCTCCTCTGTCATCAGGCCGAACGGCTCCCGGAACGTGGACAGAACCTCGCCGCTGGACGCGACATAGCAGCCGTAAACAGCGGTCAGATTGGTGCGGTCAGGCTTCATGCGGCGCCGCAGCTCGCCGATCTCTTTGTTTGTCATGGGAAAAACTCCTTGTGCTGAAAGTCTATTTATTATATCATAGATGAAAGCTGATTTCCAGCCGGAACTCTTTTGCACAGAATTCGTCCAACCCATCAGAAGGGAGAGACTACCATGATTTTTTATTTAAAAGAGGAATTTCTGTCGTTTGACCACTTTGATATCTGGGACGAAAACGAGAACCTTGTCTACAGCGCGGACCGCGAGTTTTTCAATTTCGGCAAAAAGCTGATCGTGCAGGACGCCTCCGGGCGGCAGGCCGCCGCCGTGCAGCACGTGCCGTTTTCGCTGCCGTGTACCTATGCGCTGACCATCGGCGGGCGGGAATACGACCTGACGCGGAATTTTGCGTTCTTTTCCCGCAGCTATTCTCTGGACGAGCTGGGCTGGGAGATTGAGGGCGACTTTATGAGTCTGGACTACGAGATCACGCAAAACGGCCGCCGCGTCGCGGCCATTTCCCGCGCCTTCCTGACCCTCGGCGACCGTTACGCACTGGAGGTATTCGACCCGCAGGACGCGCTGATCGCCCTGTGCACCGTCCTTGCCATCGACTGCTGCGACGAGGAGCACAGCCGGTAACGGACGCGTGCGCATCCGCTGAAAGGCAGCTCCCCGTATCATGCAGGCCATGATACGAGGAGCTTTTTCCGCGCTGCGCGCGAACGCCTTATTGTTTGCGTACCGGGTAGCAGGCTTCGGTGACGAATTCTTCAGGGTTCTGTGTTTCGTACGGGCTGACGTGGTAGATGTTGAACATCGGGCCGTCGCATTCATAGCCGTTATCCGCGATCCACGCGGCGATGGCCGCGTAGACCTCGCCGATCCTTTCATACGGGCCGCGGAACGTGCAGCTTGCGACGGTAACAGCGGGGAGCGTTCTGAATTTCACGTGCGCTGTATCGGGATAGCTGCCCTTGACGGTCTTCCACGCCTCGATCTCCACATCGCGCTCCTTGTATTCCCCGTCGAGGAACGTCACGGCGCAATAGCACGGCTCATCCGGGACGAGGCGCATCCCGTCCGTCTCCTCGCAGAGCGTCTTCCAGACACTTCCTTCCTCCGAATAGCACGGGATGATCGTATGGACGCAGGCCGCATAGCGTTCGGGGATGGTCTTGATGGTCACATTGTACTGCATGATGTCTTCCTTTCCCAGCCGGTTTCGGGCTGATTCCAGAAGCAGCAGCTGCCGCGCTGTTTTTGCCGCGTCGGCTTCCAGCTCGCGCCGTCTTGTTTCAAAGTACGGTGCGAGCTTTTCCGCGTCATGGCCGATCTCGGTCATGCGGCACACGTCGGCGAGGGAAAAGCCCATGTCCCGCAGGGCCGTGATCCAGCTGATCTGCGGCAGCTGATCCTCGCGGTAATAGCGGTAATCCGATTCCGGATCGATATACGCCGGGTGCAGCAGGCCGATCTCGTCGTAGTAGCGCAGCATACGGATACTGACTCTGGACAGTTTTGAAAATAATCCGATTTTCAGCATTACGGTACCTCCATGCTGTTTTTTTGAGCTCCCCGACAGCATACAGCCTGACACGGTGTCAGAGTCAAGTGCTTTTTATTTCTTTTTTTCGCCCTGTCCGACCAACCGCGGCACAGCCATCACGGCGCCGTACAGAATACCCGCGATCGCCCAGATGAACCAGCTGTGTTTTGCCTGTGCGTTGCCATACGGCCCGAAGGTGTAGAACATGAAAATGGCCGTCACGACCAGCCAATAGCAGACGCTGACCGTCCCGATCAGGCGGCTTTTGGACTTTCTCTGGCGGGTGTAGTCGCCCTCCTCCAGCAGCTTTTCCATCGCGGCGGTCTGCGTTCCGGCGTAGACGAACACGATGCAGGCCAGCGCGACAAAGCCCAGCAGCAGGCACACCGCGCCGATGTACATGAGATCTGAGCCAGAAAGGCACATCGCCAGAAACAGCGGCAGGACGGACATGATGCACAGGATCGTGCCGATCATGTTCAGACGGTTCGCCGTGGGCTGGAAGTCCTGCTGCCGCTGCCTGACCATGCCGCTCACGCCGTATTCCGTTTCAAACGGCTCGGTTTCCAGAAACGAGAATGCCTTTGCCTTTGCGCCGCACGTCAGGAAAATTCCGACCGCAGCGGCGACCAGAACGATCAGTACGCTGAGGCCAATACCAGCCGCCGCGTTTTCCGTAACGCGGGCGGTATATTCGCTCAGTCCGCCGAGCAGGATCAGCGCAATGGGTGAGATCACGCACAAAAACGTGGCCAGCGCCAGCCTCGGCGCGGCAGCGCGGCGCAGTTCCAGATAACGCGAGGCCTCCTCCATGCTCACGCGGCGGCGCTGCGGCTGCTCGGAAAGGCTGGGCGCAGGCTCCTGCTCCTCCAGTTCGTCCTTTAATAAGTAATCTGTGCTGACGCCGAAGATGCGGCTCAGCTGGACGATCTTATCAAGGTCGGGGACGGACTGCGCGCCCTCCCATTTGGATACGGACTGCCGCGAAACATTCAGTTGCTGCGCAAGCTCCTCCTGCGACCAGCCCGCCTTTTTCCGCATGGCGATCAATTTGTCTGCAAAGATCATGGTTTTCTTCCTCCTGTGATTTGGGATCGATGCCGCTATTCTACGAGATCATGCGGTTGCACGCCAGCAAGTTTGCCGGAAAATCTGTCAACTGCCGGTTGCAGCTGCGGAATTTCAGGATTTCTTTATACTTCGTTTACAAACTGTTCACCACAAACCGGCCAAAATCCGGTATCCTTGGAGCATAAGGAAGCTGCTTCACGGAAATCTTCGTGGAGAGCCAACAGCAGCCTTTTAAATAGACATTCATCCATTTCTCCTCTCTTTTCTCTTTTTCTCTCAAGGAAAGCCGCCGGCAGCCATGCCGGCGGCTTTTCGTCGGTCTGTACAGGCGCCTCTGGGCAAATCCGTACTGTCCGGCCAGCCGAAAAAATGCGCCCGGCGGCTCCGTCAGGCGCATTTTTGATTATATGGTTTCCAGCTTGATCGTTCCGTCCTCGCAGGTCGCTTTGATAGAGCGGAAGGGGTCGACATAGCTTTTGATGATACGCTCGGCGATGGGGTCTTCGAGGTCGGTCTGGATGGCGCGGCGGAGGTTGCGCGCGCCGTAGGCCACGGAGTAGGACTTTTTGACGAGATAATCCTTGACGCTCTCGTCCCACGTGAATGCAATGCCGCGGTCCTCCAGCGACTGCTGCAGCTCCGCGAGCATGATGTCCGCGATGCCGCGGAAATTGTCCTCGCTCAGCTGGTTGAAGCAGACGATCTCATCGACACGGTTGATGAATTCAGGGCGCAGGAACTCGCCCAGCGCCTTCATGGCCTTCTCCTTCGACTGCTCGGTCAGACTGCGGCCAAAGCCGACGCTGCCGCCCTTCTGGTTGGAGCCTGCGTTGGAGGTCATGATGATGATCGTGTTCTCAAAGTTGACGACCCGGCCCTGCGCGTCGGTGATGCGGCCATCATCGAGAATTTGCAGCAGGATATTCAGCACGTCCGGATGGGCCTTTTCCAGCTCGTCAAACAGGATGACGGAATACGGGCGGCGGCGGATCTTTTCGGTCAGCTGTCCGGCCTCGTCATAGCCGACATAGCCGGGAGGCGAGCCGATGATCTTCGAAACGCTGTGCTTTTCCATGTATTCGGACATATCGAGCCGGATGAGCGATTCGACCGATTCAAACATCTCGCTGGCAAGGCGCTTGACCAGCTCCGTCTTGCCGACACCGGTCGAGCCGACGAAGATAAACGAAACCGGGTGCTTTTTGACCTGAATGCCGACGCGGGAGCGGCGGATGGCGGACACGACGGAGGCAATGGCCTCGTCCTGCCCGACGATGTGCTTTTTCAGCTCCGCGTCGAGGTTCAGAAGCTGCTCGTATTCCTGCGCGCGGATCTTGCTGGCGGGGATCTTCGTCCAGAGCTCGATGATACGGGCCAGATTGTCGATGGTCAGCGCGGGCTTCGGCAGCTTTTCCAGCTCCGTGATCTCGGAATCGAGCTGCAGGTTGCGGCTGCGCAGCTCCGCCATGCGGGCGTAATCGTCCTGCGTCTTTTCGGCGTTCTCCGTGAGCATGGAAAGCTCCAGATCATAATCGGCGTGCTCTTTTTTGAGCGCTTCGAGCCGGCCGATGTTCTTATTCTTGAGGTTCACGTCCGAGCACGCCTCGTCGATGAGGTCGATGGCCTTATCCGGCAGGAAACGGTCAGTGATATAGCGCTCGGAGAGCAGGACGGCCTGCCGCGCGATCTCCGGGGAGATCACAACGCCGTGGAACGTCTCATAATAGTGGCTGATGCCGCGGATGATGGCAATGGATTGTTCAATGGTTGGCTCGGCGACGGTGACGGGCTGGAAGCGGCGCTCAAGCGCGGCGTCCTTTTCGATGTGTTTGCGGTACTCGTTGAAGGTCGTCGCGCCGATGACCTGGATCTCGCCGCGCGAAAGCGCGGGCTTGAGGATATTGGCGGCGTTCATGGAACCCTCCGCATCGCCCGCGCCGACGAGATTATGCACCTCGTCAATGACCAGAATGATGTTGCCGAGTTTTTTGACCTCTTCAATGAGGCCCTTCATGCGGCTTTCAAACTGCCCCCGGAACTGCGTGCCCGCGACGAGGGCCGTGAGGTCCATGAGATAGACCTCCTTGTTCTGGAGCTTATACGGAACGTCCTTGTCGGCGATCTTCTGCGCAAGGCCCTCGGCGATGGCAGTCTTGCCGACGCCCGGCTCGCCGATGAGGCAGGGGTTATTCTTCTGGCGGCGGTTGAGGATCTGAATGACGCGCTCCGTCTCCTCCTCGCGGCCGATGATGCGGTCAAGCTTGCCGTCACGCGCTTTCTGCGTCAGATTCTGGCAGTAGGTGTCGAGGAATTTGTGCTTTTTGTTCTTGGGGTTCGGCTTGTCGCCGGAGCGCTGGCGGCTCTCGGTTTTTTCCGGCTCCGGGACGGCAGGCGTGTTGTCCTGCCCCTGACCGGCGGCGCCGAAGAGCTTGTTGAGGAAGGGGAACGTGGCGGTCTGGCTGTCAGCCTCGTCGTCCTCGCTGCCGTCCTCCGCGTCATGGCCCTGACTGAGCAGGCTCTCAAGGCCGTTCATGGCCTCGGTCATTTCGCCGTTGAGATTTTCGAGGTCGTCCTCTGAAAGCCCCATGCGTTCGATCATATCGTCGACGGGCTTGATGCCCATCTCCTTTGCGCATTTGAGGCAGAGGCCCTCGTTGACGGTCTTTCCGCCGTCGATTTTCGTTATAAAAACGACTGCAAGATTCTTTTTGCATCTTGAGCACAGGGTCGGTTTCATAAAAGGCTTCTCCTTATCGTGTTTCCTTCTGCAAAGTATATCACAGGCAGGCCGTCGTATCTTTGCAGAATTGTAAACGTTTTTTGGAAAATTATTTACGGGACATACAGCGTCCCATGGCCGTTGGCCAGGAGAATGGCAGAGCCGTCCTCGCGCATGACGGCGCTGGACGCGCCGGTCGTGTTGTCGGAAACGGCGTATTCCGTGAGATTCTGATCGTAAATGGAAAGCGCGCCGCTCGTCAGGAGGGCGAGATACTTGCCCGAAGCGGAAATGTCCAGAATCTGCTCGCTGATTGGAAGCGTGCCGAGCACAGTCCCGTCATACCCGACGGTCAGGGCGGTATAGCCGTTTCCGGCCTTATAGAGATTCATGACGAGCGTGACGAAGCCGTTTCCGTCCAGCGTGTAGTCCTTGAGATAGGCGTCCTCAAAGGCGTAGCTGCCGAGGCACTGGCCGTCCAGCTCATAGAAATACAGCGCGTCTTCACACAGGACGCAGAGCGTGTTTCCGGGCAGGAAATGCAGATCGTAGATCAGGGCATTTCCGATGGGGATGGTGCGGAGAATTTCCTCCGAATCCGTCCGGAAGAGGACGACGGAGGACTGGAACATCCCGTCCTCCTGCCCGAGGGCGGCAGCGGCGGCGTATTTTGCGCCGGAGGAGACGGTGCAGCGCATGAAATACTGGCTCGACGAGAGCCAGCGGTAGATCAGCGCCTGCTGGCTGTTGTAGACATAGAGCACGGCGCGATAGCCTGACTCACTGGATAAATAGCAGATGCTGCCGTCAGACGCAATATCCGCGTCCAGAATCGGCTTCTGGGATAAAACGTGCAGGACGGAGCCACGTTTCTGGCTGGCGGCCTCCAGCGTATTGCCGCCGGTGTCGTAGGCCAGCGCGAGGTCACCGCCGGTCTTTAAAACTGGCGCGGACATGGACACCTGAATGGAGGCTGTCTCCACGCCGTCCTTATCGTAAAGACTCAGGCCCGTCGCGGAGGCGACGGACAGCCCGCCGGACAGCCCGGCATAGCGGTTGGAGTTGCTTTCGTCGTAGACGAATCGGCCCGTTTTGCTGTCCTCGGAGACGTTCAGATAGCGCACGTAGCGCTGCAGCGCGTCCAGATTCAGCCGGTCGCGGAACACATAGGCCGCCACGCCGCCCGTGACAAACACGAGCAGGACCGCAAACACGGCGATCCGCTTTCCTAGGCCCGGATGCTTCTGCGGATGCAGCTGCGAGATATTATCCGACATGGAAAACCGCCTTTCCGTCATCATACCAGAGCTGCGTCATGTAAAGCCCGCCGGGCGGGACGGTCGGCCCCGCCGCCGTGCGGTCGCCGTTCAGGAGGATCTGCGCGACGGCCTCCGGCGGGAACTTTCCTTCGGCGGCATAGACGCAGGTGCCCGCCATGGCGCGGGCCATATTATAAAGAAAGCCGTTGGCGCTGACGCGCAGCGAAATGAGATCGCCGTCGCGCTCGACCTTGTAATCATAAACCGTGCGCACGGTGGATTTGACATCCGTGCCGACCGAGCGGACGGCGGCGAAGTCGTGCGTGCCGATGAAGCAGTCCGCCGCGCGCTGCATGGCCGTCTCGTCCAGATGCTTGGGGTAGAACCATGCGCGGTTGACATAAAACGGATCGCGGATGCCGGAATTATAGATCAGATACGTATATTCCTTTTTGACGCAGGAGCCGATGGCGTTGAAGTCCTCGTGCACCTCCATCGCGTTTGTCACGACGATATCCTCCGGCAGGTGCGTGTTGAGCGCATACGGGATGCGGTCACACGGAATGCGGGCGGAAGTGCGGAAATTGGCGACATAGACGCGTGCGTGAACGCCTGCGTCCGTGCGGCCGCAGCCGGTCATATGCACCGGATGGCCGACGACGGCAGCTGCCGCCTCTTCCAGCGTCTGGCCGACGGTCGTGACCGTCTTCTGCACCTGCCAGCCGTGATAGGCTGTGCCGAGATATTTGAGCGTCAGGGCGATGTTGCGCATAGGATACTTCCTTATCATCTGAGAGTGAGAGGCGGAAAGTGCCCGCTTCAAAGCCTCCCCCTTGTCATGCTCCGCATGATAAGGGGAGCTGTCATTTTCAAAGAAAATGACAGCGTGTCAAAAAAAGTCCGATCAAGATCGATATAGCTCCGCTTCGTAGGGGCGGACGACTCTGTCCGCCCGGCAGAGCAAACCGATTTTACGGAATTTCATGCGAATTCATAACATTTTCAGGGCCGGCAGAGTCGTCGGCCCCTACAACGCGCTACACAAATTTATTGCTTCCATCGGGGGGAGCAGAGCCGCGCTCCTACCAACAGCGTTGGGTTTTGGACGCTTTTTGTGTAAAGCTGCTATTACAGGCCAAGCTGCCGCAGGACGATCATGACGGCGAGGAGGGCTGCGCCGGAGAGGTAGGCGAGGTAATCGCGCTTCTGATAGTGCAGCTCGGAGAGCTTTGTGCGGCCCTCGCCGCCGTGGTAGCAGCGGCATTCCATGGCGGTCGCAAGCTCGTCGGCCCGGCGGAACGCGCTGATGAACAGTGGCACAAGAATGGGCACGAGCGCCTTGGCGCGGCTGAGGAGGTTGCCGGATTCAAAATCCGCACCTCTGGCCTTCTGCGCCGACATGATCTTGTCCGTTTCCTCAATAAGCGTGGGGATAAAGCGCAGAGCGATGGACATCATCATGGAAAGCTCATGCACCGGCGCGTGCAGCCTTTTAAGCGGCGACAGCAGGCTTTCCAGCCCGTCCGTCAGCGCGATCGGCGAGGTTGTATAGGTTAACATAAATGTTCCGGCCACGAGCAGGGAAATGCGAAGCACCATGAAAACGGCGTTCTGAATGCCGGATTTTGTGATTTTGAAGATCCAGAACTGCGCAATTGGTTCCCCCTGTCCGTAAAACAGGTTCAAAAGCGCGGTCAGGATGATGATGAACAGAAGCGGCTTGAGGTTTTTGAGCACGACCTTCAAGCGGATCTTGCTCATGGCAATGACGATGGCGAGGAACGCGGCAATGACCACATAGGAAACGAACCATTTCGCGAGGAACAGCGCGACGATATAGACGATCACGAGCACGAGCTTCGTGCGGGGGTCAAGCTTGTGGATGGGGGTCTGGCCGGGGAAAAACTGGCCGAGGGTCACGTCCTTCAGCATATCTGCGCGCCCCCCTTCAGAAGCGGTTCGAGAAGATCTGCTGCCTGCTCGACCGTATAGGCCGAGGCCGGGACGTTCACGCCGAGCTGCTGTAGCCGCAGCAGCACCTGCGTCATGCACGGCACATTCAGACCCATGGAGACAAGCTCCGACGCATGCGAAAAGACCTCGGACGGCGCGTCGGTCATGACGGCGGTTCCCTTTTCCATGACGATCAGGCGGTCAACGTTGGAGGCGATCTCCTCCATCGAGTGGCTGACCATCACAACAGCCGCTTGCTGCGCGGCCTGATAATCGCGGATATTTTTGAGAATGCTCTCGCGGCCTGCGGGGTCAAGTCCCGCCGTCGGCTCGTCGAGAATGAGCACGTCCGGCTCCATGGCGATCACGCCCGCGATGGCCGCACGGCGCTTCTGTCCGCCGGACAGATCGAACGGGGATTTGGCAAGCTCCGCCTCGGAAATGCCGACAAAGCCCGCCGCACGGCGGACACGCGCGTCGATCTCGTCTTTGGAAAGGCCCATGTTTTTCGGGCCGAAGGCGATATCGGCGTAGACAGTCTCCTCAAACAGCTGATATTCCGGGTACTGGAACACCAGACCGACGCGGAAGCGGATCTGGCGGGTGAACTTGGGGTCCTCCCAGATGTCGCGGCCGTCAAACAGCACATGGCCGGACGTCGGCTTCAGAAGGCCGTTCATATGCTGCACCAGCGTGGATTTGCCGGAGCCGGTATGGCCGATGAGGCCGACGAACTCGCCCCGGCTGATCGTCAGATCGACGTTCGAAAGCGCCGCGTGTTCAAACGGCGTATCCGGGCTGTAGATATGGGAAAGCTTCTGTATCTCTAAAATAGGCGTCAAGGCTTCTTCCTCCGGGTGTTCTGGTTCAGCTGCGCGCGATGCGCTGCCGGAGCAGCTGCGCGCAGGCCTCCGGCGTCAGCGCGTCGGTCGGAATGTCGACGCCGCGGCGCTTCAGCTCCAGCAGCAGCTGCTCGGTCTGCGGCACGTCGAGGCCGACGCTGCGCAGCAGCGGCTCCTGCGCGAAGACCGCCTGCGGCGTTCCGTCGGCGACGATCCTGCCCTCGGACATGGCGATCACGCGGTCCGCGCGTGCGGCCTCGTCCATGTGATGGGTGATCAGAATGACCGTCATGCTGGTTTCCCGGTTCAGCCGTTCGATGGTATCGAGCACCTCGCGCCGACCCTGCGGGTCGAGCATGGCAGTCGGCTCGTCGAGCACGACGCACTGCGGCTGCATGGCGAGCACGCCCGCGATGGCCACGCGCTGCTTCTGCCCGCCAGACAGGAGCTGCGGGGCGTAGGTGCGGTAGTCGTACATCCCGACGGCCCTGAGCGCGTCGTCGACGCGCTGCCGGATCTCCTGCGACGCGACGCCGAGGTTTTCCGGCGCAAAGGCGACGTCCTCCTCTACGACATTGGAGACGATCTGGTTGTCCGGGTTCTGGAAGACCATGCCGACGTGCTGCCGGATGGCGAGAAGCATCTCCTCGTCCTTCGTATCCATGCCGTAGACCGTCACGCTGCCGCCTGCGGGCAGGAGAATGGCGTTAAAATGCTTGGCAAGCGTCGACTTGCCGCAGCCGTTATGTCCGAGCACGGCGACAAAGCTTCCCTGCTCAATGGACAGGCTCAGGCCGTCGAAGACGATATGCGTCTCGCCGCCGTCCTGACCCTCATACGTATAATGCAGGTCGTTTACCTGAATCGCTGTGGTCATGGCTTCTCCTTTGTCCAGCGGCACGTCGCGCCGCACGGCAGAGCCAGGCCCGTATCGCGCACCGGCAAGCCCAGTTCGTCAGACTGGGTAAAGCCGCCGTATTTCTTCGAGACGATCGTCTCCGTCAGATAGCGCATGACGGACGGGGCCAGACCCGTCGTATAGGAATTGATGATAAAAAACAGCGGATCGTCGGAAAGCACGCGGCTGACCAGCTCCACAAACGGATACAGGTTCTCCTCCAGCTTCCAGACCTCGCCGGACGGGCCACGCCCGTAGCTTGGCGGGTCCATGATAATCGCGTCGTAGGTCTTGCCGCGGCGGATCTCGCGCTCGACAAACTTGGCGCAGTCGTCCACGATCCAGCGGATGGGCCTGTCCTCAAGCCCGGAGACCTTTGCGTTTTCCTTTGCCCAGAGCACCATGCCCTTGGCCGCATCGACGTGACAGACGCTTGCGCCCGCAGCGGCGCAGGCGATGGTCGCGCCGCCCGTATAGGCGAACAGGTTCAGAACGCGGACGGGACGGCCCGCATTGCGGATTCTCTCCATCATGAAGTCCCAGTTGGCAGCCTGTTCCGGGAAAACGCCAGTATGCTTGAAATTCATGGGCTTGACCTGAAAGGTCAGCTCCTTATAGCGCACCTGCCATTGGGCGGGCAGACGCAGATTCTGCCATTTTCCGCCGCCGGTGTTCGAGCGCGCGTAGCGCGCGTCATACTTCCGCCAGAGCGGATCGTCCTTCGGCGTGTTCCAGATCACCTGCGGATCCGGGCGCACGAGGATGTATTTCCCCCACCGTTCGAGCTTTTCCCCGGCGGAGGTATCGAGGACCTCATAGTCCTTCCAGTTGTCAGCAAGCCACATATTGCTCTCCTGTCTGCGTTTGATTATGGGGTGCCGCCGTCTGCAGCGCTGCTCCAGATGTCGGACGCGTCCGGATCGGACTCGTCGTCCTCCTCGTCCTCATCCGGCTCGGGTTCGGGCAGATCGTCCTCGCTGTGGATATAGCACTCGACGTTGATCGAATCCACGTCCGGCGAAACGGCGGCATAATACCCTGCCGGAAGATTGCCTGTCAGGATCGCGTAGGCCTGATCGAGCACCACAACACCGTTTTTGGGGAAGGCGCGGGACACGTCGAGCAGCGCGGCCTTGTGCGTGGCGTTGCCGGGAACCTGCACGCAGAATTCGTTTGCCACATGGCCGGAGGCGTTGCAGATGTCGACCAGCTTATGAGCGGTGCACTGCGTCGTCGGAACGTCATGCGCACTGAGCGTGACGCGGACCGTGCGGTCGCCGCGCGGGTCGAGCGCGCAGGCGTCGGACGGCAGAAGACCGCTGTCGCGGCAGACCGTGACCTCCACGAGATTGGCGGGCTGCTTGAACGATTTATCCTTCAGGTTCTGGTGAACAAGGCGCATGACCTTCTGCCACATGACGATGGAGGGGTTGGTGTCGGAATCCGTCAGCACGATCTCCTCCGGGTCATTGTAGCCGCACCAGACGACGCCGGTATAATACGGCGTATAGCCCGCGAACCAGCGGTCGAAATCGCGCGAGGTCGTGCCGGTCTTGCCGGCTACGGTCATGTTTTCCAGCTGCGCCGCCGTGCCGGTGCCCTTTTCGACGGTCGATTTGAGCATATCGGTGATATACCACGCGGTCATGTCCTTCATGGCGACGTGGGATTCCTGTGTGTTGTCCAGAATGACCTGTCCGTTCGAATCCTTCACAACGGTGTAAGTCCGGGCCTCGCGCCAGACGCCCTCGTTTGCAAACGCGGCGTAAGCCGCCGTCATGGCGCGGACTGTCACGCCCCGCGTGAGGCTGCCGAGGGCGAGCGCCCAGAGGTTCACGTCGGACAGCTCTTCGCCGTTCGTGGTTTTATACGAGGAAACGAGCGTGGACAGTCCCATCTTGTCCTTGGCGAAGGAATAGCTGTATTCCGGCGTCATCTGCGCCACGAGCTTGACCGGGACGGTATTGATCGACTGCTCGACAGCCTCCTCCACGGACACGAGGCCGCGGTAGGTCGAGTCGAGGTTCTTGGGCCAGGTCGCCGTATCGGTAAAGGAATACGGCGTATCGTCCATGACGGTCGCGGGCGTGATGAGGCCAAGCTCGATGGCGGGCGCGTAGACCGCGACGGGCTTGATGATGGAGCCGGGGGACAGAAGGCTTCTTGTCGCACAGTTCCAGACGAGGCTGCCCTGCTTTTTGCCGACGCCTCCAGCCAGAGCGACGATATCGCCGGTCGTATTGTCGACAATGACGATGCCGGACTGGAGCTGCTGGGAGCTGGCCGTTGCGGGCAGGCTCGAAAGATCCTCATAGACCTGATCGACGGCGGCCTGCACATCAGGGTTGACGGTGGAATAGATCTGATAGCCGCCGGTCTTGACCATCGTATAGACGATGTCGTATTCATAGCCGGTCTTGTCACACAGGTCGTTGACCACGTCGTTGATGACCTGATCGACGAACCAGGAGTAATTGTCGTCGGACTTTTTCTTTTCGCGGCTGGCATTCGTGAACACCAGCTCCTGCGTGACGGCTTCGTCGTACTGGGCCTGATTGATATAGCCCTGCTTGAGCATCTCGGAGAGAATGACCTCCTGCCGCTCCTTGTTGTTTTCTGCGCTGATATACGGGTCATAGCGCGAGGGGTTGTTGGTGATGCCGATCAAAGACGCGCACTCCGCCAGCGTCAGATCCTTGACGTCCTTGCCGAAGTACACGCGCGAGGCGGACTGCACGCCGCGGCAGTTTTCACCGAGCGGGATGATATTCAGGTACAGCTCCATGATCTGCGGCTTGGTGTGCGTTTTTTCGAATTCCAGCGCGCGATAGATCTCGACCAGCTTGCGGCGCACGGTCACCTCGCGTTCGCCGGTGGCGTTTTTGATGAACTGCTGCGTGATGGTCGAGCCGCCGGCCTCGCTCTTGCCGAGGAACATTTTGAAGCAGGCGCGCATCGTCGTGACCCAGTCGACGCCCTGGTGCTTTTCAAAGCGCTTGTCCTCGATGGCGATGCAGGCGTTGATGAGGTTCTTGGGGATATCGTCGTATTCGACGAACGTGCTGTTCGAGCCGCCGTAGATGGCCTGCAGCACCTCATACTTTCCGGTATCCGGGTCTTCATAATAGATGACGGAGGTCTGCTCCATGGAAAAGCTGTCGGAGGCCCACTGCGCCTGCTCGGACAGATCGTTTTTTACATAGACCGCGAACAGGCACGCAAAGATCAGGGCCGTCAGAAACGCCGTCAGAAGGATCGTGCCGACGATCTTCCCGATCACCGCGAAGATATGTCCGACGCCTCCGGCTCGTTTTCCGCTGTTCATGTTATCTTGTTTTGCCATACGGAACCTCCATGTTTGCTCTGGCATACAGGCAGGCGGCGCAGCGCCGCATAATCGCATTTTATCTTAATGATTATAACACATCTGTCAATTATTTTGAAAACAAATTTTGAAATCCATGCACGCATTTTATTCTTCCTGTTTTTGCGTGCATTTTCTGTGGAAAATATCGAATATTCGGATATATTTGCAACAAATCCGGCATTGTACCGCGCAATTCGCGGAAACGGTCAGCAAATTCCTCTTGATTTTATACGGTCTTCCGGTTAGAATAGGAGCATGAAAGCAAACGATACGGAGGCTTCCCATGGAACAGCAGTACGGCGACGATTTCATCAGCATCACCGACGAAGACGGCAAGGAATATGAGCTTGAGGTCCTTGCAGAGCTCGAGCACGACGGCAGCCGCTATCTGGCCCTCGTTCCGGCAGGCTCCGGCGACGATGAGGCCGAGGATCTTGAGGTCAGCATCCTCAAGTCCGTGGAGGAAAACGGCGAGGAATTCCTTGAGGCCATTGAAGACGACGCAGAGCTTGAGGCGGTCTACAGTGCGCTGATGGATCTGATCTACGAGGACGAGGAAGAGCCGGAGGCATAAACGCAGCCGCTGCAGCCCACAATAGAATATGAGATCGTAAAAGACGTGTCCCTGCGGGGTGCGTGACGGGTCCACTTAAACCCACATTATATTCAGGGGATGCCGGAACTTTTGCTGTCGATTGCAGGCCTCCCGCCCACGGCTCTGACCGGTGGTGGACGTTGGAAGCAGAGAAGCAGCAAAGAGGCAACCCACCTGCCCTTTCGTGCAGGTTATAATTGGATTCGCACGGCTTCTGCGGGGATACGTTTTTGCCCAAAAGCGCTTTGCTCCGGCAAAGCGCTTTTCTTTTTCTGCATATTCCGCAAAATTATGCTTGCATATGGCGCGTCTTTTCGGTATAATACGCATTGAATTGCCTGAGGGGATGACTTCCCGCGTTTTTCGGGCAAAAACCCAGACTTATGAGAGGAATGATCCCAAATGAGCGCATCCCGTGAAAAAAACAAGCGCAAGGAACAGGCAGCAGTTCCTGAGACTGCCAATGAAGCAAAGAAAGGCATGAGCAAGGGCCTGAAGACGACGCTGATCGCCGTCTGCACCGTTCTGGTCGTCTGTATCGTTGTCTTCTTCTATATGCTGACCAGCGGCTTCTTTGCCTCGCACACCACCGCCGCGACCGTCAGCGGCCACAACCTTTCCCCGGCTATGGTCAACTACTTCTATAAAAACGCCTACAGCACCATGCAGGAGCAGTACGGCGATTTTATGAGCTATATCCTGGACACCAACTCTCCGCTCGACGAGCAGACCTATGACGCCGACACCGGTGAGACCTGGGCCGATTTCTTCACCCAGCAGGGTCTGACCACCGCAGCGGAGGTCTACGCGATCGCCGACGAGGCCAAAGCCAACGGCTACACGCTTTCCGAGGAGGAGCAGGCTGCCATCGAGTCGCAGCTCACGTCGCTCGATCTCTACGCCGCCTATTCCAACATGAACCGCAACAGCTATATCGCGGCCGTCTACGGCACGGGCTGTAGCGAGAAGAGCTTCCGCGAATATCTTGAAGTTACAACGCTTGCAAGCAGCTACGCGCAGTCCATCAACAGCGGCTTCACCTATACCGACGCGGAGATTGCCGCCGAGTATGAAGCGAACCCCAACAGCTATGACGCCGTGACCTACCGGCAGTTCCTCGTCTCCGACTCGCTGTTCCAGACCTCGACGGACAGCAGCGACGAAAGCACAGCGGACAGCAGCGACACCACCGAGGAGCTGTCTGAGGAAGAGCTGACCGCGCTCAAGGAGAAGATGGCCTCCACGATGGCCGCCGACACCGCACACGACGAGCAGGCCTTCATCAACGCAGCCTATGAAAACGCGCAGGATTCCGCGAAGGAAAGTTATGCTGACGAGAGCTATACGCTGAAGGAAGACCAGCTGTATTCCGCGCTGAGCAGCGACGTTGCCGACTGGCTGTTCGACGCATCCCGCACGGAAGGCGACACGACCTATATCGCGAACGACAGCGGCGTTTACTACGTTCTGTACTACATCTCCCGCAGCACGAACGACTATCTGCTCCCGAACGTGCGCCACATCCTGATCTCCGTCAGCGACACCTCCGACGAGACTGCGATGGAAGAGGCCCGCGCAAGGGCCGACGAGATCCTTGCCGAGTTCAACGCCGGTGACAAGACGGCGGAAAGCTTCGGTGAGCTGGCCAAGGAGAATACCGGCGATTCCAACGGCGACGAGGGCGGTCTGTATGAGAACATCATGCCCGGCCAGATGGTCACCGAGTTCAACGACTGGTGCTTCGATGAGAGCCGTCAGCCCGGCGACACCGGTATTGTTGAGACGTCCTATGGCGTGCACGTCATGTACTTCGACGGCTTCGGCAATTCCTACCGCGACACGCTCGTTGAAAATGCTCTGCGCACCGCAGACTACAACGCATGGCACGACGGTGTTGTTGGCGATAATACCTACACGACCGTTCCGTTCGGTATGAAGTTCACCACGAAATAATCCCGTCTCCAACAGCCGCCCATCCGGGCGGCTGTTCGCGTATAAAACGCCCCTTCTCACGGCAGACTATGCCATGGGAAGGGGGTTTTCAGATGCGGGAATATACACAGCCGCGCATCGGCTTCTGCCTGCTGGCAGGTGCGCTGGCAGGCTTTGTCAACGGATTTTTTGGTGCGGGCGGCGGCATGGTGCTCGTGCCGCTTCTGATCTGGTTCTGCAGGCTCGAGGATAAGGCGGCCTTTTCGTCCGCAATCGCAGTGATCCTGCCGCTGTGCATCGTTTCGATCGTGATCTATGCGCTGCATGACAGCCTGCCGGTTTCGGACGCGCTTCCTTATCTCATCGGCGGTGCGGCCGGCGGCGTTCTTGCGGGGCTTCTGTTCCGAAAAATGCCGGCCAGGGCGCTGCACCTGATCCTCGGCGGTGTGATCCTTGCGGGGGGTATCCGCCTGATCGTATGCTGACGCTGCTTGCAGCCGCTACCGCAGGGCTTGTCTGCGGCGTTTTATCGGGCTTCGGCATCGGCGGCGGAAGCCTGCTGATGGTTTGGATGACCGCTGTCCTGTCCATGGAGCAGCGAGCGGCGCAGGGTGTGAATCTGCTGTACTTTCTTCCCTGTGCGGCCTGCGCGCTGATCTTTCATATCAAAAATAAGCAGATCGTCTGGCGTGCAGTCTGGCCCGCAGCCCTTGCAGGCAGCGTCTGCGCCGTGGGCGGCGCGCTGCTGGCCCAGAACGTGGACGCGGAGCTGCTGCGGAAGCTGTTCGGCGGGTTTCTGGTTCTGGTCGGACTGTCGGAGATCATTTTAAAGGGGCTGAAACAGAGCAAGCCAGATGGCTGAACGTCGTTTTTTCTCTGCTGCTATGGTTGATAAATTCCTAGGGTGTATCTGAAAACTCATGATGTGACCGGCAGCGAGGGATTTTTGCGTTGCGCAAGACATTTTTTCGCAGGAATACTGACGTATTTCAAGGAAAAATAACGCGGCGCACCGCAAAAAGGCCCGCTGTCCGGGTGCGTTGGGAGTTTTCAGATACACCCTAGACGAGATCCGCAGTACATACACGATTGACGTTTCCTGCAAGGGTTCCGTCCCGCAGGCGATCAGGGCGTTTCTGGAAGGCAGCAGCTTCACAGACGTCCTTTCCGGTGCGATCTCAATCGGAGGCGACAGCGACACCATCGCCGCGATTGCCGGCAGCATTGCGGAGGTCATTTATCCGGTCCCGCAGGGCCTGCGGGGCCGCGTGATCGACCGGATGGACAGATTTCTTCTGAATACCATCGTGGAGTCGGTAGACTTCTTATATCGCCGTTTCCCTGCATAAGCGGGCGGGTGCATCCGGATCCGCCGAAGGCCGGTCTGTTATTCGCTTGCCGTGGGCTTCCGGCATTCGTCCGTGATCTCGGCCTTTAATGCGCGCAGCGCGGGCTGCTCCACGTCGCGCGGGTAGGGGAGGGCGGAGAGATCAAATTCGCGGATGGTGCTGTCCGGGTGCATGACGACGATCTTCTGGCCGAGCAGCAGCGCCTCTTCGAGCTGGTGCGTGACAAGGACGATGGTGCGCGGGAGCTTTTTCTGGATGGCGAGCAGCTGCGACTGTAATTCACCGCGCGTCAGAAAGTCCAAAGAGGCAAACGGCTCGTCCATCAGCAGCAGCTGCGCCTGACTGGCCAGCACCCGCGCAAGGCCCAGCCGCTGCTTCATGCCCGTGGAAAGCTCCGCCGGGGTGAGGTCGGCAAAGTCCTGCAGCCCGACGAGGCGCACGAAATCGGCGGCCTTTTCATAGCGCTCCTCCGGCGTCTTGCCCACGCCGCAGGCCATGGCGACGTTGCGCTGCACGTTCGTCCACGTGATGACATACGGGTCCGGGCTGAGAAGCGCGCTGTGCCAGCCCTGCGGCATCTCGATCTGTCCCGCGTCCGGCTGCTCCTTTCCGGCCAGCAGCTTCAAAAGCGTGCTCTTGCCGCAGCCGCTGCGGCCGACGATGACCGTCAGCTGTCCGATGGGGAAACAGACGGAGAGATCGCGCAGCACCTGCCGTGTGCGGCTCTGCCGCGTCTGGCCGGTAAGCACGATCTCGCTGGAATAGGATGTATAGGATTTTTTGATATGCTGCAATGCGACTGCGTCCATAAAACTGTCTCCGTTCGATGAATTCGAAACTGATTCTAGGGTGTATCTGAAAACTCCCAACGCACCCGGACAGCGGGCCTTTTTGCGGTGCGCCGCGTCATTTTTCCTTGAAATACGTCAGTATTCCTGCGAAAAAATGTCTTGCGCAACGCAAAAATCCCTCGCTGCCGGTCACATCATGAGTTTTCAGATACACCCTAGCAGATTTCGACAGAAGATACAAGACAAAAAAATCATCCTGACCACCGGCCCAGCCGGTGGTCAGGATCTGTTTACTCAGCCGATGTAATTGAAGGGATTGACGTCTGCACCGTTATAGTAGATGGTGAAGTGCAGGTGCGGGCCGGTCGACCAGCCGGTGGAGCCGACGTAGCCGATGGTCTGCCCTTGTGTGACGTAATCGCCGACGGACACGGAGCAGGACGGCTGGTGCGCGTAGAGGCTGGAATAGCCGTCGCCGTGGTTGATGACCACATAATAGCCCCAGGCTGCGGAATAGGCCGCCGTCGTGACCGTGCCGGATTTTGTCGCAAGGATCGCCGTACCGGCTGCCGCGCCGAAGTCCACGCCGTTGTGCCAGCTGTATTTGCCGGTCAGCGGGTGCGTGCGGTAGCCATAGGAGTCCGTGACCTGACACTGATACGGAAGGGGATACAGCCAGCCGCCCGTGTTGGTCGCGCCGCTGGAATTGCTGTTCGAGCCTTTATTGTTGTTCTGGCGGTTCATCGCTGCAATGCGCTCAGCCTCCTCCTTGGAAAGGGCGGCATAATACGCGGCCTCGGACTTGGCAATCTCGTCAGACAGCTCGGCCTCGTCGGCCATGTTCTGCTCGTAATCGGCGTTCATTTCCTCGTAGGCCTGCATCATTTCCAGCAGCAGACTGTCGGCCTCGGTGCGCTGCGCCTCAAGCTCCGCCTCCTGCTGGTCAAGCTCCTCGCGCGTCGTGTCAAGCGCTGCCATCTGCTGCTCAAGCTCCGTGCGCTCGGATGCGATCTGCTCGGAGACGGCCTTCATCTTTTCCAGCATCAGCTGGTCCGCCTTGGCGATCTCCTGAATGACGTCGATCTTGTCCAGCAGATCCGAGAAGCTGTTCGCGCCGAACAAAATCGCCCAGTAGGAGATATTGCCCGTCTCCTCCATGGAGCGGATGCGGGTCTTATACTGCTCGTTCAGGCGCTGTTCCTCGGCCTGGGACGCTTCCAGCTCGGCCTGCTTGTTGGCGATCAGCAGGCTGTACTGCTGCACCTGCTCGTTCAGGTTGTTGATGGACGCCTGCGTCATGCTGATCTGCTGGTCGATATCGGATTTCTTATCGACGAGCGTCTGGGTCTTGGTCTGGTTTTCCTTGATTTTTGCCTGAAGCGCTTCGCGCTCCTTTTTGAGCTCTGCCTGCTGATTGCGGAGGCCGGAGAGCTCTTTTTTGATCTCCGAGCTGGACGCGGCGTTGACCATGATAATGAGGGCGCTTGAGACAAGGCCCAGCAACATCACGGCAGCCAGCACCAGGCAGACGATCCGGCGGCCGGAGCCGCTTTTCTTTTGTTTCATAAGTAAGGGTACCTCCCGGTTTTACACCTTCAGGAACTTCCGGATGGAGAGCAAGCTGCCGAACACGCCCACGAGGAAGCCCGTGATTGCGTAGGCGGCCGCGACGATCTCAATGACGTCCGTGAACGGGGTCAGGACAAACAGCTTGAGCGTGTCGAGCTGGGCGATCTTCGAAAGGACAAAATCGTACAGGCCCCATTCGAGGAAGAACGCGGCTGCGGCGGCGATGATCCCAATGATAAAGCCTTCGACGACAAAAGGCAGTCGGATAAAGGCGTTGGTCGCGCCGACCATCTTCATAATGGCGATCTCCTCACTGCGGGAATACATGGCAAGCTTGACGGTGTTGGAAATGATGAACAGCGAGACGACGAACAGCACCGAGACAATGACGAGCGAGGCGATATTCAGAACGTTCTGCACGGTCTGGAAGCCCTCGGCGATCTCAAAGTGCGCCGAAACATCCGCTACACCCTCAATATCCTTCAGCTTTTCATACGTCTGCTTCAGCAGCGAGTTATCCTCGACTGTGACGACATAGCGGTCGCGCAGCGTATCGGGGTCGATGCCCGCAAACAGCGACGCGTCGTTCTGCTCGTCAATAAAATCCTCCAGTGCCTGCTCCCGCGAGACAAAGACCGCGGAGCGGACGTTGGTGATGAGGTTGATCTGCGAACCGACGGATTTTGCCTTGGCCTCGGAATAGCTCTCGTCGATGTAGACGAGCATCTCGTTCTTCTGCTCCAGCTCCTTGACCATGGCGCTGGTATTATAGAGAATGAGGCAGAACGAGCCCATGATAATGAGGCACGCCACCGTCACGCAGATGGCCGCGAAGGACATGAAGCCGTGCAGGAACACGCCCCGGAAGCCCTCGCGCAGTAAGTAACCGATGTTATTCTTCTTCATTGAGATAATACCCGTCCATTCCGTCGCTGATGATCCTGCCCTCGTTGATGGCGACGACACGCTTGGTAAAGCGGTTGACAAGCTCCCGCTCGTGCGTGACGACCAGAACCGTGGTGCCGAGGGCGTTGATCTGTTCGAGCAGCATCATAATTTCGAGCGAACGCGCCGGGTCAAGGTTGCCCGTCGGCTCGTCGGCGATGATGACGCTGGGATTGTTGACAAGCGCTCTTGCGATGGCGACGCGCTGCTGCTCGCCGCCGGACAGCTCGTTCGGGAGCCGGCGGCCCTTCGTTTCCAGACCGACCAGCTCGAGCACATACGGCACGCGCTTGCGGATCTCCTTTTCAGGCGCACCGATCACGCGCATGGCGAATGCGACGTTTTCATAGACAGACTTGTCGCCGATCAGGCGGAAATCCTGAAAGATGACGCCGAGCGTCCGGCGCAGATACGGCACGGCGCGGCTGCGGAGCTTTTCGACGGCGAAGCCGTTGACAAGCGCGCTGCCGGAGGTCGGGCGCAGTTCGGCGGTCAGAATTTTGATGATGGTGGACTTGCCGGAGCCGGACGGGCCGACCAGAAAGACAAATTCGCCGTCGTCGATCTTCATGGAAATGCCGTTCAGCGCGATCGTGCCGGTGTCGTAGGTTTTATGCACATCCTGTAATTCGATCATGTTAAACTCCGATTTTCAAAGCATTGCGCGGGTCAGATGAGTCTGTTCTCGCGCGAGACAAGATATTTCTTGACCATGAGGGCGACCTTGAAGATGATCGCGTCGTCAAACTCGCGCAGGTCAAGGCCGGTGAGCTTCTTGATCTTCTCAAGCCGGTACACCAGCGTGTTTCTGTGGACGAACAGCTTGCGGGACGTTTCGGAGACGTTCAGATTGTTCTCAAAGAACTTGTTGATCGTGAACAGCGTCTCCTGATCGAGCGTGTCGATGGAGTTCTTCTTGAACACCTCGGACAGGAAGATCTCGCAGAGCGTCGTCGGGAGCTGATAGATCAGGCGGCCGATGCCGAGATTTTCATAGTTGATGATCGTTTTTTCCGTCTCAAAGACCTTACCGACCTCAATGGCGACCTGCGCTTCCTTATAGGCGTCGGCCAGCTCACGCAGGTGGCCCGCAACGGTGGAGATGCCGATGACGGTCTTGACAAACAGCTCGGACCGGAGCGTCTGCTCGATGGTCTGCGCCGTCTGCAGCAGCTCGGCCTTTTCTGTGCCGGGCGCGATCTGCTTGACGATGGCGATATCCGTCTCGTTGATGGACAGGACAAAGTCCTGCTGCTTGTCCGGGAACATACCGGAAAGCACGTCGACGGAGGCGACGTCCGCCCGGCCTACCTGCCGGACGAGGAAGACGGCGCGCGGCGCGTCGGTGACGAAGTGCAGCTCCTTCGCGCGGATATAGATATCGCCCGGCAGAATGTTGTCGGTGATGATATTCTTGACGAAGGTTCCCTTGTCGTGCTTTTCCTCATAGTAGGTCTTCGCGCCGTTGAGCGCGACGTAGGCCATGACGCACAGACTTCTGGCGATCTCGTCGTCGCCCTCGGCAAACACGGCGTAGTCAAAGTAGGCGCTCCAGGAAACGAGCGGCTTGAAGGTCTTTTTGTCGACGACGACAATGGAATCCGGGGCGCTGTTGAGCTTGATAACGGCCTCGGGCCATTTTTCCCCGATGCGCGAGGTGTCGCTGCAGGAGATCACGGTGCTGTCGGCGTCGATCACGCCGATCATGCGGTCGGTCGCCTCCTTCATCTGGACGATCACACTCTGAAAAACGCGGCTGGACATAATACGCCCTCCCTATTACAACTTGCTTTTTACACAAACAACCATTGACATAATACTACGTTTTCGGCAGAAGCGCAAGGTCTTTTTGACATTTTATTTGAAAACGGCTATCTTTTTTTGTGGCATTTTCATAGTTTTTCGTCATTTGCTCCAAATTCAGGGGGCTTTGCTCTCAAAATATGCAAGTTTTTTCTTCCGTCAAAATCACAGGATATTCTGCAGAAGCCCTTCGGCCTCCACAATATCCAGTTCTTTTGTCTGTCCCAGCGGGAGAGATCCGAGCGTCAATCCGCCTTCTGCCTCGCGGCGCAGATACGTCACCGGACAGCCCCTGCTGGCGAGCATCCGGCGCACCTGATGGTACTTTCCCTCCTGCACGCAGACGATGGAGCGCCCGTCAGACAGCGGCGTGAGCTTCGCCGGCAGGCAGTGCAGGCCGTCGGCCAGCACCAGTCCCTGCTTGAACGCGCGTACATCCTCCGGCCCTGTCTGTCCCTCGTGCTCGGCATAATAGCGCTTCCAGACGCCGTGCCGGGGAGACAAAATGCGGTGGGCCAGATCGCCGTCGTTTGTCAGCAGCAGAAGCCCCTCCGTATCCTTGTCAAGCCTGCCGACGGGCATAACGCCGAGTCTCCGGTATTCGTCCGGCACAAGTTCCATGACGGTCTTTGCCTTCGGATCGTCGGCGGCGGTCAGATAGCCTGCGGGCTTGTGGAGCATGATGAGGACCGGCCCGCGCAGGCGCACGGGCTGGCCGTCCACGGCGATATGGACGGCTGCTTCGTCAAATTTCCGGCTCTCGTCGGTCACGACCGCGCCGTCTGCGGTTACGCGGCCCGCGCGGATGATCGCGCGCAGCTCCTTCCGGCTGGCGACGCCCGCCTCACTCAGAATTCTGTCCAGTCTCTGCATATGGCTGCTCCTGTCATAAATAAAATCGGTCTGCATAGGTTGTACCATGCAATCAAATAGATCGGAGGAATCGTTCCATGGTCATCATGACGGCGAAGGTCCCCAAAAGAAGACTGCTGCTCATCGTGCTGCTGCTCATCGCGGCGGCGGTCGTGCTGGCGCTCTGCCTGCGCGGCGCGGGCGGCGAAACGGAAAAGCCCGCGAAAACAGGCACGCAGGGCGCAACGAACGAGGCGCGCATCGCCTTCCTCGAGAGCTACGGCTGGCAGGTCGAGCCGGAGCCGGTCAAGACCCAGCAGGTCACCGTTCCGGCTGACCCCAGCGAGGTCTTCCTGCGCTACAACGAGCTTCAGATCTCGCAGGGCTACGATCTGCTGCAATACAGCGGCAAGGAGCTGACGCGCTACGTCTACCGGATCACAAACTACCCGGACGAAAGCGGCGTGTATTACGCAACGCTTCTGGTCAAAGACGGCCAGGTCGTCGGCGCAGACGTCGCCTCCAGCGCAAAGACCGGCGTAATGCACGGGCTGAAGATGCCGGAATGAGGGTCAGCGCGCGTTCCGGCTAGGCCGTTTCCGACGCGCCTCCGGCGGCCCATTCTTTTCCGCCTTGCCGGAAAAGAATGGGGAGAAAAGGGGCGCTATGGTACACGCCGCCTGTTACGGTACAACAGATTTGAAAATAGTTACGTTTGAATAGCTGCGTTAAAAACGTCTTACGTTTGAAACCTGCGGGGCAGTACGAATTCGCCGAAACTCTGTAGGGGCCGATGCCCACATCGGCCCACGGGGAAGTATCGAATTTGCCGAAGATTACCGTAAACCCGGTATATCCTGCGGGTGGACAGAGTCGTCCACCCCTACGAAATACGGGGAATCGAAAACCGGCGGCGTAGGGGCCGACGACTCTGTCGGCCCTGAAAATGTTGCGGATTCGCTACAGGTTTCCGTAAAAACGATGCAAACTGCCGGGCCGATGTGTACCGGCAAGCGGCAGACCCACATCCGTAACGCTCCTTCGTCGCGAACGGCAGCTGCAAATTTTCAAGAAGAGTTCCTGCATTGCAAAATGCATCGTTGGCCGCAAATTCGTCGAAAGATTCTGCCGCCCAACCGCTCACATCCACAGCGGCAGCACCGTGATCCCCAGTTCTTCGGCAAGGCGGACGGTTGCGGCGGTGCCGCCGGGGGTGCCGTCGTAGACGGAGATGAGCAGCTGCGCGCGGCGGAGCATTTCGCGGTTGCGCCGGAGCATACAGCCGGGGCTGTAGTGATCCTCCAGCACCTCAAGCTGATCGCAGGCGGCAAGCAGCGCCCAATAGCGCGCGACGGAAGCCTCGTCCCAGCCGTCCGGCTGCGACGGGCAGGGGACGAGGGCGCACAGCTGTGCGTCCTGCGCGCCGTCGGCCTTTGCGGCGAGGACGGCCTCGGCAAAGTACTGGTCGCAGCCGCGGGCCATGCCGCACAGGAAGGTATGAAAGCCCCGGTCATAGACCTCCCGCACCGTGCGGCGCAGAAGCGTCTTGAGCGCGGCGCAGCGCAGATCGTCTTCGTTCCGGCCCCACGGCAATCGCTCCGGCCGGTGGCCGGTAAAGGCGCAGATCACAGGCACTTCCCTCCCGGTTCGTTTTTTTCAGTATATCAGAAAAACTGCCTCTTTACAAGCGGCCCGCGGCGTGCTACTATACGGGTACAATTGAATCGATCTTCAGGGCAGGGCGAAATTCCCGACCGGCGGTAAAGTCCGCGAGCGCAAGCTGAACCGGTGTGATTCCGGTACCGACAGTACAGTCTGGATGGAAGAAGATTTTTACGCGACAGCCAGACATAGTTTATTTGGGCCGTCCGTTTGCAGCACCTGAAGCTCGTTTCAGGTGCTTATTTTGTTTTGCAAAGGATGATCTGAATGAAAACGCTGTTCGCCTCGATCTCGGAAAATGTTCAATTTGTGCTGCTCTGTCTGGCAGTCACGGCGGCGGTCGTGCTGCTGGCGTGGGGAGGGGAGAAGCTGGTGATGAAAAAGCGCCACCGGCTGAACACCGCGCACACCATCACGACCGTCGGGATGCTGGCGGCAATTTCGGGCGTTCTGATGGTGATCGAGCTGCCGCTGTTCTTCGCCCCGCCATTTTACAAGCTCGATTTCAGCGAACTTCCGGTTCTGATCTGCGCGTTTTCGCTGGGGCCGGTCGCGGGTGTGGTCTGCGAATTTCTGAAGGTGCTCATCCACCTGCTGCTTAAAGGCACGTCGACGGCGTTCGTCGGTGATCTGGCAAATTTCCTCGTCGGCTGCTCATTTGTGCTGCCCGCGTCGATTTTGTACCAGAAGCTGCTGAGCAAAAAGGGCGCGGTCGCGTCTTTGGCGCTCGGCACGGGCGTTATGACCGTGTTTGGAAGCCTTTTTAACGCATGGTTCCTTATCCCGCGTTTTGCCGTCATGTACGGCCTGCCGCTCGACGCCATCATCGCCATGGGCACGCAGGTCAACGGCGCGATCACCGACCTGTCCACGCTCGTGCTGCTGGCCGTCGTGCCGTTCAACCTGCTCAAGGGCGTGCTGGTGTCCGTCCTGACGTTCTTCCTCTATAAGCGCGTAGAGCGGCTGTTCTTCCGCAAAAAGACGGCGGAATAAGCCTGCGTAAACCGCACCAAAGGCTCCCCTTTGCGAAAGGGGGAGCCTTTGGCGCTGCAATCGAGCAAAAAAGACTTGACAAACATCCGAAATCGGACTATACTGCGATGGTCTGATTTCGGACAGTTGGGAGGCACGGATATGAACCGGGTTTTTGATCAGGCGCTGATGGCGTACAACAAAGAGACGAAAAAGCTGGACGATCTCTATCGGAGCGCGGCGAAGAACTGCGGCATGGCCGAATGCGCGTTCTGGATCCTCTACACGCTCCGCGTCGAGGAAAAAAGCTTTACACAGGCGGAGATTTGTGAGTTCCTTGTCGAGCCGAAGCAGACCGTCAATTCAGCCCTCAAAAAGCTCGTCGCGGAGGGCTATCTTGCGCTTTCAGCCGGCACGGACCAGCGCAGCAAGCTTGTCCGGCTGACGCCGAAGGGGGAGCAGCTTGCCCGCGAGCGCGTCGACCGCATCCCGGAGGCGGAGGCTGCCGCCCTGCGCGCGATGTCCCCGGACGACCGCGCGGCCTTTCTTCGCCTGACCCGGCAGTACCGCCTGCTCTTCGAGCAGGAGCTCAGAACGCTTTCATCACAAGGAGGAACGCCGCCCGACCCGGCGGCGCAGCAATAAGCAATGAAACAGCAGATCCGCTTGTCCGATCACTTTACCTATCGAAAACTGCTCCAATTTGTCTTCCCGTCCATTGTCATGATGATCTTTACGTCGATCTACGGCGTGGTGGACGGGCTGTTCGTCTCGAATTTTGCCGGAAAGACGGCCTTTGCGGCGATCAATCTGGTCATGCCGTTTATCATGGTGCTGGGCGGCATCGGCTTCATGATCGGCACGGGCGGCACTGCACTTGTCTCCAAAACGCTCGGCGAGGGCCGGCAGGAGGAAGCCAACCGCTATTTTTCCATGATGATTCTCTTTACGGCGCTGCTCGGCGTGCTGCTCTCGGTGACCGGCGTGGTGTTCATACGGCCGGTCGCGCTGTTTCTCGGCGCAACGCCGGAGATGCTGGAGGACTGCGTGCGCTATGGCCGCATCGTCAATGCGTTCACAGCCGCGTTCATGCTGCAGAACGTGTTCCAGAGCTTCCTGATCGCGGCGGAAAAGCCGAAGCTGGGTCTTGCCGCGACGGTCGCGGCGGGCGTGACGAATATGGCGCTCGACGCGCTGTTTGTCGCGGGCTTCCGCTGGGGAATTGCAGGCGCGGCCGTTGCGACGGGCCTGAGCCAGTGCGTGGGCGGCCTGTTCCCGCTGGTCTATTTCCTCCGCCCGAATTCGAGCCGTCTGCGCCTTGTCAGAACGAGGCTGGAGCTGCGCCCGCTGCTGAACGCCTGCGGCAACGGCTCGTCCGAGCTGATGAGCAATATTTCCTCGTCCATCGTCAGTATGCTCTACAACTTCCAGCTGCTCAAATACATCGGTGAGGACGGCGTTTCGGCCTACGGCGTCCTGATGTACGTGCAGTTCATTTTCATTGCCATCGACATCGGCTATTCCATCGGCTGCGCGCCTATCGTCGGCTTCCATTACGGCGCACAGAACTATGCCGAGCTGAAAAATATGCTCAAAAAGAGCGTTCTGCTGATGTGCGCCTCCGGCGCGGTGCTGACGGTGCTGGCAAGACTGCTGGCCGCGCCGCTGGCAAAGCTGTTCGTCGGGTATGACGAGGGACTCTATACGCTGACCTGCCACGCGTTCCGGATGTTTTCGTTTGCGTTTTTGTTCGCGGGCTTCAATATTTTTGCTTCGTCGTTCTTCACAGCGCTTGGAAACGGGTTTATCTCAGCCGCGATCTCTTTCCTGCGCACGCTCGTGTTCCAGACAGCCTCCGTGCTCATTCTACCGCTGATCTTTGACGTCGACGGCATCTGGTACGCCATCACGGTCGCGGAGGTCTTCGCAACGCTTATCTCCGTGATTTTTCTGTTTGCCAAGCGAAAAAAGTATCATTACATGGAATGTTCGCCCCACGGAAAAAAATAACGTGATTTTTGCTTGAAACGTGCTAGAATAGGAGACGGCCTGCCGAGGCGGGCCGTCGATTCATATCGAAGGGAGCCAGGATTATGTGGATTCTCTATGCGTTCGGGTCGGCACTGTTTGCGGGCTTGACAGCGGTGTTGGCCAAGTGCGGCATCCGAAAGACGGATTCAACGGTTGCGACTGCAATCCGGACAATCGTGGTTCTGGCCTTTTCATGGCTGATGGTGTTCATCGTCGGTTCGCAGGAACGGCTTTCCGCAATCAGCGAAAAAACGCTTCTGTTCCTGATTCTGTCCGGCCTTGCAACCGGCGCAAGCTGGCTGTGTTATTTCCGTGCGCTGCAGATCGGCGATATCAATAAGGTTGTGCCGGTCGATAAATCCAGCACGGTTCTGACTATCCTGCTTGCAGTCATTTTCCTGCATGAATCGCTGAGCATCGCAAAAGGCGCAGGCATCGTACTGATCGCGGCGGGTACTTATCTTATGATCGAGAAAAAGCAGTCAGACGGCGCGGCAAAGGCTGGAAGCAGCTGGCTTCTGTACGCGGCAGGTTCCGCCGTGTTCGCAAGTCTGACCTCCATTCTCGGCAAGATCGGCATTTCCGGCGTTGAATCGAATCTCGGCACGGCGATTCGCACGGGCGTAGTGCTTGTGATGTCGTGGATGATGGTATTCGTCACGGGTAAGGGAAAGCTTCTGCGCGCGGTGCCGAAGAATGAACTCGGCTTTATCTGCCTGTCCGGTTTAGCCACGGGCGGCAGCTGGCTGTGCTATTATAAAGCCCTGCAGGACGGCCCGGCGAGCGTCGTCGCGCCCATCGATAAGCTGAGCATTCTGGTGACGATTCTGTTCTCGTGGCTCGTGTTCCACGAAAAGCTGACAAAAAAATCGGCTGCCGGCCTTGTTGCTGTCGTCGGCGGAACACTGCTGATGCTGCTCTGATACAGGGAAGCTGGCGCGAAGCGCCTGAGGGGTTGCAGCATGCAGCAGCAAAACCAGAAGTCCTTCGGCGAATTCGTACGCACCGCGTAGGGGCCGATGCCCACATCGGCCCGGCAGAATGCACCGGTTTTACGGTAGCCTACGGCGAATTCGCAACTTCCCAACGGGCCGATGTAGGCATCGGCCCCTACATTCGAGTAGGCGTCTGCTTCTGCTTTTCACAATTTTTCGCGCAGAACAGGCGCGGCAAGGGGAGGCTTATCACCACGCCGTGCATAAAAATCCCCTTTCCGCAAAAGCTGTCACAGAGGTGACGCTTATGGCAAACGACGAAACATTCCGCTATGATCCAACGCCCATGAACCATGCATTCCCCGGCCAGCCGGACGATTGCTTCGACATGGTCAACCAGTACGGCACGTACAACATTCAGAAGACTGCTGACACCGACAACGCCTATCCTGCCATTGCGCAGGGGATGCCGAAGGTCGGTCACTTCGCGCGCCGCAGCAAGGCAATGTTCGATCTGGCAGGCGGAGAAAAGAAAAAATAAGCAAAAACCGGCGGAGCGCAATCGCGCTCCGCCGACTTTGTGTTTATTCCCACGTCTGCCACACCTCCGGGCAGTATCCGGCGGTGGCCTGTCTGCCGTTGCGGACGATGGGCGTTTTCATCAGCTCCGGGTGGTCAAAGAGCTTATCTTCTTTTGCGCGCTTGTCATCCGTATAGCGCATCAGGTCGATCTCCGGGCTTTTGACCGACCAGTCGATCAGCGCGTCCACGCCGCCGACGGCATGCAGAACGCTGTCGAACTCGCCGCCGGACATCCCGAAGCGGACGAGATCGATCTGCTGGAATTTGATCCGGCGCTCCTTGAACCAGCGTTCAGTCTTTTTCGTATCAAAGCATTTCTTTTTTCCGAAGATCTGGATGTTCATTTTATTCCTCCAGTAACCGCTGATAACCGCAGACGATTGGATCGGCGGTTACTCAAGCATGGCGGCAGCCTCCGCCTCGGTGTCGGCGGAAAACAGAAACTGGCCCGCCGCGGTATAGACCTCTACATGACCTCTGACATAACGCATCGTAATTTCCATGACGCAGTTCCCCTTTCGGTTGATCTGCGGTCAGTATAGCATACGATGTGTCCAATAATCCGGACTTTCAAAAGTCAGACATCAATCATAAAAATCGCTTTCCCACTGCGCGTAGACGGTGCGGTTCTCCGTGGCCGTCAGATCGGTCAGCAGCTCGCCGGATTCCGTGTACCAGCCGAGGAAGACCTCGGTGTTGGATGTGGCGTCAAAGGACGGGTCATAGGTGCTGCCCGCCTCGTAGAACGCGATGTCGCGCGCCCGGTCGCCCTTTTCGGTCTGCACGAAGCGCACCCAGTAGAAGCCGTCGGACGAGCCGGAATAGTCGGCGTAGAGGAACACGCGCAGCTCTGCCATGCGGCGGCTGACAAGCCCGTCGTGGATCACATAGTCCCCGCCCGATTCCTTCACGTGGCACCAGATGCCCATCGCGGAGGCCAGCTCGTTGGTCGAGTAGAATCCGGACTTGAGCAGGGCAGACAGCGCGCTGTTTTTCATCCAGCCGGAGCCGATGTTGTAGCTCAGGCTGATGAGCGCGTCATACTGATTGTCGCTCAGGGAAATATTGTTTTCCGTCAGGAAGCTGTCCAGCTTTTCCTCAAAGCCCTGCAGCATCTGGCGCAGAAGAACATCCGCCTGCGCTTTGGTGATGCCGTTGGGATATTCGTCCTTGCCGCAGGCGCTGCCGTAGCCGATGGAATACTGGGCGTAGTCCCAGGCGGCCTTCTCCTGAAAGCCTTCCTTCTGCTTGATGAAGTCGATCATCGGCTCGGTCGTGCGGAGCGTGATCTCAGCCGGATCCTGATCCGGGTCTGTGGGGATCACCGGGTCAAGGCTCTGATAGATGCGGTTGACGATCGCGGCGATCTCCGCGCGGGAGACGGACGCGTCCGGACGGTATGTTCCATCCGGGTAGCCGCCGACGATCCCGGCGGCGTAAAGCGCCTCGACATAGACGCTGTCGGTGTCGGTAAACGTGCCGTAGGTGCCGGGGTCAGACAGACCGAGCGCGTTTGCGGCAAGCTTGGCGAGCATCCCGCGCGTCATATTGACGTCCAGATCGGAAATATCCTGATAGCGCACAAGGAAGCCCTGATCGATGGCGAAATTCAGATAGCCTCTGGCCCAGTGGGAATCCACGCGCTCCGGCTCCGGGTAGCCCGCGGCCAGCAGGATCATCTTGAGCGACTCGCCGGTCGTGACCTTTTTGGTGGGGCGATATGTACCGTCGGGATAGCCGCTGACGACGCCGGATTCGGACAGCGTCATCACGTCCTCATAGAACCAGCTGCTCTCCGGTACGTCGGAGAAGGAAATATCGTATGCGCATACAAGCGTTGTCCCGGCCAGAAGAAGGGTCAGCGCCATGAAACCCCAAAGCAGGCTGCGAAGTCTGGGTTTCATTCTGTCACGCTCCTTTCTTTGCATCAAATCGGGGATAGTATAACAGATTTGATTACAAATTGCAACTGTTTGGGCGAAACAACCAAACAGCAGCATATTTTATTGGTAGGAATTTACGTCAATCAGGGCCGTAATGCCCTTGTTCCTGCGGTCCCTGGAGAACTCTGCAAGGACATAAGAGAGTAAGCGGCGGATAGCCGCGGAATTTTTGCAGACCAGCGTCAGCTGATAGCGGTAGGAATAATTGACGCGGGCGACGCTGGCCGGTGCCGGACCGAGCAGCTGCGCGGGTGCGCGGCAGTACGGCTCCTTCTGGAGATTGGCGGCCAGCGCGTCGCGCAGGCGGACGCTGGCCTCGATCAGTCCGCGCTCCTCCAGTCCTGCGACCGTGATGGTGAACAGATCAGAGAACGGCGGGCAGCTGCGCAGCTGCCGCATCTGCAGCTCCAGCTCGTAAAATGCGTCGTAATCCTGCTTGGCCGCAAGCCGCAGCACAGGATGCTCCGGCGTCATGGTCTGGATCATGGCGCAGCCCGCGTCCGCACCCCGTCCGGAACGGCCCACGACCTGCGTGATAAGCGAAAACGTCGTCTCGGCGGCGCGGAAGTTGTCGACATACAGGCTCATGTCCGCGTCGATGACGCCGACAAGCGTAACGGACGGGAAATCAAGGCCCTTGGTGACCATCTGCGTGCCGAGCAGAATGGGGATCTGCTGTTCGCGGAATTGTTTCAGCATCGCCTCATGTCCGCCTGCGGCGGGCACGGTATCGGCGTCCATGCGCAGAACCTCCGTGTCGGGGAACAGCGCCTTCAGCTCCTGCTCGACCTTCTGCGTGCCGCTGCCGATGGCCTTCATCGCCCCGCCGCATTTTTCGCAGCGTGCGTGCGCAGGCATGACATAGCCGCAGTAGTGGCACATCAGACGGCGGCCGGAGGAGTGGTACGTCAGATGGACGCTGCACCGCGGGCACTGCGGCACGTCACCGCAGTCCATGCAGACCAGATACCGGCTGTTGCCGCGCCGGTTCAGAAACAGGATGGACTGCTTTTTATCCAGGATCGCGTCACGGATGCCCTCTTCCAGTTCGCGGCTTAAATCCAGATCGTTGCCCGCGCGAAGCTCCTGCTTCATGTCGATGATGCGCGCGTCGGGCAGCGCGCGGCCATTGTAGCGGGTTTTGAGCGTATAGAGACTGTAAACGCCTGTTTTGGCCAGATACATCGTCTCAATGGACGGCGTTGCCGAGCCGAAGAGCACAAGCGCGCGCTCCTTCGCGCCGCGATAGAGCGCGATCTCCCGCGCGTGATAGCGCGGGGCGTTTTCGGATTTATAGGTATGCTCCTGCTCCTCGTCGAGGATCAGCAGGCCGGGATTTTGAAGCGGTGCGAAGACCGCTGAGCGCGTGCCGACCACGACGCGGGCTTCGCCGCGCGCGATGCGCCGCCATTCGTCATAGCGTTCGCCCACGCGCAGGCTCGAGTGGAGCACCGCGACGGTTTTTCCGAAGTGCGCGGTCATTTTATGCAGCAGCTGCGGCGTCAGTGCGATCTCCGGCACGAGCAGCATGGCGGAACGGCCCGCGTCCAGCGCACTTCGGATCAGCGCGAGATATACAGAGGTCTTGCCGCTGCCCGTCACGCCGTAGAGAAGCGCCGCGCCGGGCTTTTCCTGCGTCATCTGCCGGTTCAGACCGTCGAAGGCGATCTGCTGCTCCGCGTTCAGCGTCAGCGGCCCGGCGGGCGGGACGTCCTCGCGCTTCGGGCTGCGCAGCTGCTCCTGCTCATATGTCTCGATCAAGCCGAGCTTTGCGAGGCGGGAGACGGTCTGCATACTGGCGCCGGTCAGCTCGCATAATTCGCGGCAGGGGCCTGCGCCGACGGTGCACAGCAGGCGCAGCAGCGCCGCCTGCAGGGGGGCGGAGAACTGCTTTTTTGCGGCAAACTGCTCCGCTTCCTCCGCGCTGACAGCAAGTGCGGCGACCTTGATGGTCTTCTCGCTGGCCTTCTGCGTGAGCGAAGCGTCTGCGCGCAGCAGCCGACGCTTGCGCAGCGCCTGCACAGCGGCGTCGAACGCCTGCGGCGATTCAAACTGCTGCCGGAGCGTCCGCTCCGGCGCGCTGCCGCCGAGATCGGTCAGCAGCTGCACGAGCCTTGCTGCGCCGGAATTCGCCATGCCGGGCGGCAGCTTGTCCTGCGCGCCGGATACAAGCATCAGCGTCCGCTTTTCGTCGAACCATAACCCGGCGGGAAGGATGGCCTTGACCGCGTCATAAAACGTGCAGAAATAGCGCTCCTTCATAAACGCGGCAAGGCGGAGCTGTCCGCCGGTAAGAATCGACGCGTCGTCCAGCATCTGCTCGACGGCCTTCAGTCCGGCAGCGACTCCCTCCTGCACGGATAAAACAATGCCCTCCGTCCGCCGGTTGCCGTGCCCGAACGGCACAAGCACCCGCATCCCGGCTGCCAGCGGCATATCCTCCGGCACACGGTAGGAATAGGGCCTGTCAATGGCATAAACCGCCGCCGCAACAGCCAGCTGTGCAACTCTGGACATGACCTGTTCCTCCTTTGTCTGGTGAAAGTTTGGATGCGCTTATGTCTCCGACGGCCCTGTCTTTTCTCTTGCAAGAGAACAGACAGGGGAGAAAAGAGTGCTTGGACGCGGTTAGTGCGTACTGCGGGTACAATTCAGGCAAGCGCCTGATTTTACAGTCGATACGAACACACGCAGGCACCCCCGCAGCAATCAAAAGAACCGGCGCAGGCGGCTGGCCTGCGCCGGGATGGGTGCTCAGTGTCTGTATTTATCGTCAAGCTCGGCCTTGAGCTGGCCGGCAGCGACCTCGCGGATGGCGAGCGTGACAGGCTTTTCCTCAAGCGGCTCGTGCGTGAGCTCGGACTCAATGGACAGCTGACGGGCGCGGTGCGCGACGACGTTGACGAGCAGATAGCGGCTGTCAACATTCTTGAGAAGTTCCGACATGGCGGGGTAAAGCATTAGAGTTCCTCCTTTATGCAATGGATGCGATCCATCATTTTACACTTTTCTGCGGTCATGATCGCAAGCAGCTCCTGCGCCGCGTGCTCGACCGTATCGTTGACGACGAGATAATCGTATTGTCCGGCCTGGCTGTATTCCCATTTTGCCCGGTCCATCCGCTTTTCCATCAGCTCCGGCGAAACATCGCCGCGCGAAGCGAGCCTGCGGCGGATCTCGGCCATCGACGGTGCGGCCATGAAGACCAGAACTGCCTCCGGCAGGCGCTTTTTGATGTTCAGCGCACCGACCACATCCACGTCCATCACGACGTCAGTCCCGGCGGCAAGCGCGGCCTGAATGGGCTTTAGGGGCGTGCCGTAGTAGTTGCCGACGTATTCGGCGTGCTCCAGCAGCTCACCCGCCGCGATCATCTGTTCAAATTGCTCCCGTGTGACAAAACAATAGCTTTTGCCGTCGATCTCGCCGGGACGCATGGGGCGGGAGGTCGCGGAAACGGAATACTGCACCCGGTCACGCAGCTGCATGACGCGGTTCAGCACGGAATTTTTTCCGACGCCGGAGGGGCCGGAGATCGCAAACAGTTTTCCCTTCATGGCTGCAAATTCGTCTCCTCCGATGATTTTTCTTCCATACGCGCGCAGATCGTCTCAGGCGTGACGGACGAGAGGATCACATGGTCGGTGTCCATGAGCAGAACGGACTTCGTTCTGCGCCCGAACGAGGCGTCGAGCAGCATCCCGCGCTCCCGCGCTTCCTGCACGACGCGCTTGATGGGCGCGGAATCCGGGCTGACGACGGCGAGAATGCGCGCAGCGGCGACGGCGTTGCCGAAGCCGATCGAAATAAGCTTCATGTCTGCCTCCGGTTATTCGATGTTCTGCGTCTGTTCGCGGATCTTTTCCAGCTCCGCCTTGAGATCGACGACGGTGCGGGCCTGCTCCAGATCGTTGCCCTTGGAGCCGATGGTGTTGGACTCGCGGTTGAATTCCTGCAGCAGGAAGTCCAGCTTGCGGCCAATGGGGCCGCCGGTTGTCAGCATCTGATCAAGCTGATTCAGATGGCTGCGCAGGCGGACCGTTTCTTCATCCACGGCGATCTTGTCGGCGTAGACGGCGGCCTCCTGCAGAATGCGGCTCTCGTCGATATTCGTCGCGCCGAGCACCTCCTGCATTTTTTCGGTCAGCCGGGCGCGGTACTCCGCAAGTGTGACGGGGCTGCGCGCCTCGACCTTTTCCACAAGCGCCAGAACGGTCTTCGCGCGGCTGCGGAGATCGGCCTCCATGGCCGCGCCCTCTTTTTCGCGCATGGCGTTGAATTTGGCAAGCGCCTCCTTGACGACGGACAGGATATCCTCCGTCAGCTTCTGCTCGTCCTCCTCCTGCTTCTCGATCACAAAGACGTCGGGCATACGGGACAGGGCGGTGACGGAAATGTCGTCTCGGACGCCGTAATCGGAGGCGATGGACTTGAGCGCGGCCAGATACCCTTCCAGAACGGGCTTATTGAGTGCAATCTTGACGCTCGTATCCTCGGTGACATTAACGGTGATGAACATATCCAGCTTCCCGCGGTTCACGTTCGCCTTGACGAGCGACTTGACCGCGTCCTCCGCAAAGCCGTAGACACGCGGGAGCTTGACGTTCAGATCCAGATAGCGGTTGTTGACTGCCCGCAGCTCGACGGTGATCTCACGTCCGTCGATGATTTTTTCCGCGCGGCCATAGCCGGTCATACTTCTAATCACGTTGTTTCCTCCATTTTCCTCAGGGCTGTTCGTCCGGCTCATCCGCTGCGGCAAGCGTTGCGGCGATGGAATACTGCCCGATGGCTCCGGCAGAGTCGAAGCCGTCGACATAGACCGTGACCGGCACCTGATACGTTCCCTCCTGCGTATAGCCGCTCATGTCGGCGACGATGCGGATGCTGGTCGCGGAGATCCGCGACGCGTCGGCCGCGTCGGCGCGGATGGTGACTTGCACCTGCTGGGACAGGCTCGTAGCCTTGAATTTTTCCTCGTCAACGCCGACAAATACAATGTTTGTCGTGCGGAGCGTCTTGATCTGCTTGCCCTTGATGGTGATCCGGACGGAGACCGTCTCCTCGCCGGAGACGTTCTTGGCATCGTTCGGGATCAGAATGGCGCGCTCGACCGTTTCGTCGTTGCTCGGAAGTGCGGACAGGTCAATGGGCTCAAGCTGGATCGAATTGAGGCCGTCGAGCACGGTGGAATCGCCGGAGAGCGTGATGGCTTTGGGCTCGTAGTCCCAATCCAGATCGGAAAGCTTCGCGCCGCCGCCCTCGGTGAACTGCACCTCAATGGGCACGACCTTATATTTGACGATCTTCATCGTGACCTCGATCGCGTCGGCGCTGAGCGTCAGCTGCGTCGGGTCGACCTGCGCGCCGTCCTTGTCCAGCAGCACGACGGGGACGGATTCGGTGATGGTCTTGTCCACATTGCTGCGCTCGATGGTGATCTGGACGTGGTCGACGGTATTGACGACCGATTCCGGGCCTTCGATGGTGATGGAATCAAAATCAAAGCTGGTGCTGTCGAGCATATAGCCCTCGGCGATCTTGACGCTGGAGAAATCGCCCCGCACCTCGACGGACTTGCGGATCTGGCGCTCGACGGTAAAGGTGATCGTGGCGGGGGACTTGTCCATCTTTGTGATAGACGAGGCGGACACGGCGCTGGGGAGCGTGATGTCGTAGGACATGGTGTAGTCCTTCGTGCTGCGCACCTTGGACACGTCGATCACGGCCTTCAGCTCGTCCTTATGCTGGTCGAGCGTCTTGAGATCAGCGTTTTTGCCGTAAAAATGCACGGAGACGAACTCCTGATAGTCGCCGGTGATGACAAGCCCGTGATCCTCGCGCAGAACCTCCGCGCCGGAGAACGTCACAGGAATATTACCGATGGTCAGATCGACGTCCGGGTTCACGACGGTCATGACGTAGACCCACAGGCACATGGCCGCAAGGACGGAGACGATCAGGGAGAAGAGCTTACTTTTCATTTGGAACCGTCCTTCCTGCTGAAGCATCCGGCGAGCCGTTTGAGCAGCGTCTTCTTCTCAGCCTCATCCGCGAGCAGCTCATTGGACAGCAGCCGCTGCAGCGTTTGGGGGGCCAGATGGCGCTTGAGCATCCCGCCGATGGCGACGGAGATCGTGCCGTTTTCCTCCGAGACGATCACGACGACCGCGTCGGAAACCTCGCTCGTGCCAACGCCTGCGCGGTGGCGCGTGCCGAGGTCGCTCGGCAGGTGCGGATTGTCGCTCAGCGGCATGACGCAGCCCGCCGCAGCCACACGGCCGCCGCGGACAATGACCGCGCCGTCGTGCAGGGGCGAGTTTTTAAAGAAGAGATTGCGCAGCAGCTGCTCGGACAGCTGCGCGTCGACGATGGTGCCGGTCTTGAAATACTCGTCGAGCGGCGTTTCGCGCTCGAAAATCAGCAGGACGCCGACACGCTCACGCGACATGATCTCGCAGGCCTGCACCGTGGCGGAGATGGCGCTCTGCTCGGTGGTCGCGCCCGATTCGGACGAGAGCAGATGGAAATGCAGCTGCGCGCCGACACGCTCAAGCGCGCGGCGAAGCTCCGGCTGGAACACGATGATGAGCGCGATCGCGCCGACCTCAAGGATCTTGTTGAGCAGCCAGTTTAATGTATAGAGATTCAGTACGTCCGTCAGCAGCGTGATGGCCAGCAGCAGCAAGATCGCGCGGGCCACGCGCGCTGCGCTCGTCGAGCGGATCAGACGCAGGAGCGAATAGAAGATTATCGAAACGACCAGGATATCGACAATATCTGAAATCCCGATAGCAGGGACTTGATACAGAAGATTCTGGAAGAATTCACGGATCATAGCCATACAGTCATTCTCCCACTAATACTTATAGATGATTTGAATTATACTCCAAATTCTCCCCCCGCGCAAGCCCATGCAGCAAGAAAGTTTTTGGGAACGGCCTGTCCGAGTGAGAACGGACAGAAACGTGGGCCGCGGGTTTTCGTCATATCCCCGGAAGAATAAAAAATTTGTATAATTTCAACGCACAATTTTCACCTTTTTGTGGACAATTTTCATGCCCCTTTGGGCGCGGGCCTGCTACAATGGAGACTGTAAGGAAGGAGTGCCGCCGAAGCGGCACGGGAGCGCAGCCTCCCGCCCGGCTCCAGGATGGGAGCAGGCTCCGCCCGGCGCGAAGCGGGTTTGCGCGCTGCAAGAGCAAAACGTTTCGTTTTCCACAAGCAGGAAAACACGCCGCAGGAGAAAGGGGAATGTGAAAGAAACATGGCCGAAACGATTCTCAGAATGACCGGTATCCAGAAATACTTCCCGGGCGTCCACGCGCTGGACAATGCGCAGCTGGAGGTTCGTGAGGGCGAGGTCATGGCGCTGGTCGGCGAAAACGGCGCCGGCAAGTCGACGCTTATGAAGGTGCTGACCGGCATCTACCCGAGCGACGGCGGAACGATCGAATTCTTTGGAAAGCACGCCGAGATCCACGGCCCGCGCGACGCGCAGGCGCTCGGCATCTGCATCGTCCATCAGGAGCTGAACCTCATGCAGCACCTGACTGTGGCGGAAAACATCTATATCGGGCGCGAACCCATGAAGGGCCTGTTCGTCGACAAGGCAAAGCAGAACGCCATGACGCAGGAGCTGTTCGACAAGCTGCATCTGGAGCTTGACCCGAAGGCCGTCGTCAAGACGCTGTCGGTCGCGAAGCAGCAGATGGTCGAGATCACAAAGGCGCTGTCCCATGAGAACACAAGACTGCTCATCCTTGACGAGCCTTCCGCCGTCCTGACCGACACGGAGATCGACGACCTGTTCGTCTTCATCCGGCAGCTCAAGAAGACCGGCGTCGGCATCATCTATATCTCGCACCGCATGGATGAGCTCAAGCGCATCACCGACCGCATCACCGTCATGCGCGACGGCCAGTATGTCGCCACGCTCGACACCCCCACGGCGGAAATCTCCGAAGTCATCCGGCTCATGGTCGGCCGTACGATCTATGAGGAGCCGAAAACAAAATCCATGTGCCCGCCCGACGCGCCCGTCGTGCTTGAGGCCGAGCATCTGAACTCTCTCGATGTGAAGGACGTTTCCTTTAAGCTCCGCAAGGGCGAGATCCTTGGCTTCGCCGGTCTGGTCGGCGCGGGACGTACCGAGACGATGCGCCTGATCTGCGGCGCAGACCCGATGGATTCCGGTACGATCCGGGTAAACGGAAAAGATGTGAAGATCCGCAGCCCGAAGGACGCCGTGCACCACGGCATCGGCTATCTCTCCGAGGATCGCAAGCGCTATGGCCTGTGCCTGAACCTGTCCGTTGCGGACAACACCGTTCTGCCGAGCCTGGAGCAGATCTTCAAGGGCCCGTTTGTTCATGACAAAAAGGCGCAGCGGCTTGCGCAGGAGCACGCCGAACAGATCCGCACGAAAACGCCGTCTGTCCGCGCCCGCGTCGGCAGCCTCTCCGGCGGCAACCAGCAGAAGGTCGTCATTTCCAAATGGATCCTGCGCGACTGCGACGTGCTGATCTTCGACGAGCCGACGCGCGGCATCGACGTCGGCGCAAAGAGCGAAATTTACAAGCTCATGACGCAGCTTGCAGAGGAAGGCAAGTCCATCATCATGATCTCCTCCGATATGCCGGAGCTGCTCCGCCTGTCCGACCGCGTGATCGTCATGTGCGAGGGCCACGTCACAGGCGAGCTTGATATCTCCGAGGCCACGCAGGAAACCATCATGACATATGCAACCAAGAGAGAAGTGGGGTAATCATTATGGAAAACGTAGGTAAGAAAAAGCTGGATATGCAGAAGCTGCTCGCGCCTGCCGCGCTGGTCATTCTGTATATCGTGTTTTCAATCTTCGGCAATAACTTCCTGACGCTCGATACGGTCAAGAATATTCTCGAATCCAGCTATTATATCGGCTTTATGGCCTTCGGCGTGACGTTCATCATCATCACCGGCGGCATCGACCTGTCGCTCGGCACGGTCATGATGTGCGCGGCGCTGTTGGGCGGCTACGCGTTCAAGCAGGGCTGGCCGCTGGTCCTCGCGATCGTGCTGACGCTGTTTGTGGGCATCGCGTTCGGCTTTGCCAACGGCGTTCTGATCGCCAAGCTCAAGCTGCCCCCCTTCATCGCGACCCTTGGCACGCAGATGATGGCCGCCGGCCTCGGCTCCATCATCACCAAGGTGCAGTCCCAGACCTGGCCCACCGCCACCGCCGAAGTCGGCGGCTGGTTCAAGAAGGTCTTCATCCGTGCGGAGCTGTTCGGCGTCAGGGGCTTCCCGGTCGGCGCGTTCTGGCTGCTCGGCTTCTTCATCATCGCAGCGCTGATCCTGCATAAGACCAAGTTCGGCCGCTATGTCTATGCCATCGGCTCCAACGAAGAGGCGACCCGCCTGTCCGGCATCAAGGTCGACAACTGGAAGGTCGCGGTCTATACGCTCTCCGGCTTCTTCATCGGCATGTGCGCCCTGTTCTATGCCGCTGCCTACACCACCATCACTCCGGGCACCGGCGCAGGCCAGGAAATGAACGGCATCACCGGCGTCATTATCGGCGGCACGTCCATGTCCGGCGGCTCCGGCACGATGGTCGGCACGCTCATCGGCGTGTTCATCATGTCCGTCCTCAAGACCGGCCTTGCCAACTGCGGCCTGCAGGCTCCGTGGCAGACGTTCCTCACTGGCGCGGTCGTCATCGGCGCTGTCCTGCTCGACATCGCGAGAACGAAGGCTGCCAACCGCGTCAAGAAGGGTTAAGTCCCATATTCATCATGTATTGAGCACGGAACCCGTGTTTGATAAAATAATTTAGGAGGAATCACCAAATGAAAAAACTGATCGCTCTGCTTCTGGCACTGGTCATGGTTCTCGCTCTGGCTGCCTGCGCGGCCAAGATGGAACCGGCCAAGACCGAAACCACCGACACCAAGACCGAACAGACCACAACCGAAGAAACCAAGACCGAGGATCCGGCTCCCGCTGAGGAGACCACCGGCGAAAAGATGTACATCCCCGTCATGGCGAAGGGCTTCCAGCATCAGTTCTGGCAGGCAGTCGCCAAGGGCTCCGAGGATGCTGCCAAGGATCTCGGCGTAGAGATCTACTTCGACGGCCCCGCTTCCGAGACTGAGATCGACGCACAGGTCAACATGGTCAAGACCGAGCTCGCCAAGAACCCCAAGGCCATGGCGCTGGCTGCTCTGTCCACCGACGCTGTCACCGAGATCCTGGAAGAGTGCGCGGAAAAGAACATCCCCGTCATCGGCTTTGACTCCGGCGTTCCCGGCGATACCACCGGCGCTGTCAAGGCGACCGCCTGCACCAACAACGAAAACGCTGCCGCCATCGCTGCCGACAAGTTCAACGAGCATGAGGGCGTCGTTGAGGCCATGAAGAACGCGACCTCCGACAACCCCGTCATCATCGGCTGCCTGTCTCAGGACGCTGTCTCCGCTTCCGTCTCCGGCCGTACCACCGGCTTCGTCAATGAAATGGCCAAGATCGCTGAAACCTATCAGCCCGGCAAGGTCTCCATCGAAGGTCACGCCAAGTGGGAAAAGAAGGTCGACGCTCCCGCCATCATCATTGAGGTCGCCATCTCCGCTACCACCGAAGCTACCTCCGTGCAGACCGCTGCCAACTCCCTGCTGGGCATGAACCCCGTTGCGATCTTCTGCTCCAACGAGGGCGCTGTCACCGGCTTCCTGGCTGCTGTCTCCGACGGCGAGGATCTGGCTGAGGGCGGCAAGTACGCGGGTCTGGTCGTCGCCGGCTTCGACGCAGGCGCGGCTCAGAAGAACGCGGTCCGTCAGGGCTGGTTCTACGGCTCCGTCACCCAGGATCCGTACCAGATCGGCTACCAGGCTGTTGCTCTGGCCGTCGCGGCTGCCAACGGCGAGCCCGTTGCGGACGTCGACACCGGCGCGCAGTGGTACGACGCCTCCAACATCGACGACGAGATGATCGCCCTGCTGGTTTACGATTGATCCGCAGCGCAAAGCTCCGTCATTCCCTGAATACAAACCGTGCCGCCCGTAAGGGCGGCACGGCCCGTTTTTGCCTCTGTACAACCGCGGCGGCGTCTGTTATAATGTAAAAAATTATGACAGGATAAAGGTGACACGCATGAAATTTCTGATCGATCTGATCTCTGAGCAGCTGGCGGATGCGTTTGAGCGGGCCGGATTCGACGCAGCCTACGGCAAGGCGACGCTTTCCAACCGCCCCGACCTCTGCGAGTACCAGTGCAACGGCGCGCTGGCCGCCGCGAAGCAGTACCACAAGGCCCCCATCCAGATCGCAAACGCGGTTCTGGACGCGCTGGGAAAAAACAAGATGTTTTCCAGCGCCGAGGCGGTCATGCCCGGCTTTTTGAATCTGAAAATCTCCGAGGACTATCTGGCTTCCTATCTGCGCGAAATGGCACAAACCCCGCACTACGGCGCACAGGACGATCCCGCCGCCTGCACCATCGTGCTGGACTACGGCGGGCCGAACGTCGCCAAGCCCCTGCATGTCGGCCATCTGCGCAGCGCCATCATCGGCGAATCGCTCAAGCGCATTTACCGGTTCTTCGGCAATCATGTGATCGGCGATATCCATCTGGGCGACTGGGGATTGCAGATGGGCCTGATCATGGCGCAGCTGCAGGACGAAAAGCCGGGCCTGCCCTATTTTGACCCCGGCTACACCGGCGAATACCCCGCCGAGGCACCGTTCACGATCTCCGAGCTTGAGCGCATCTATCCGGCAGCCAGCGCCCGCAGCAAGGAGGACGAAGCCTTTGCGGCCCGCGCGCATGAGGAGACGTTCCGCCTCCAGCATGGTGAACGGGGGGAACGTGCGCTCTGGCAGCACATCCTGCGCGTGTCCGTTGAAGACCTCAAGCGCAACTATGACAATCTGGGTGTAAGCTTTGACGTATGGCTCGGTGAAAGTGACACGCAGAAGTATATCCCGCAGATGCTCGAAACCGTCAAGGCCAGGGGCCTCTGCGTGGAATCCGAGGGCGCGCTGGTCGTGCCGGTGCAGGAGGAGACGGATGCGAAGGAGGTCCCGCCCTGCATTCTCGTCAAATCCGACGGCGCGACGCTCTACGCCACGACCGACCTTGCCACCATCGTCCAGCGTGAGCAGGATTATCACCCGCAGAAATATATGTACCTGACCGACAAGCGGCAGAACCTGCACTTTGAGCAGGTCTTCCGCGTGGCGAAGAAGGCCGGGCTCGTCGGCGCAGACACGCAGCTGGGCCACATCGGCTTCGGCACGATGAACGGCAAGGACGGCAAGCCCTTCAAGACCCGTGCGGGCGGCGTCATGCGTCTGGAAACGCTCATTGCGGACGTGACGGATTACGTGACCAGCAAGATCAAAGAGAACCAGACCGTATCCGACGAGGAGCTTCCGCAGACGGCCAAATGCATCGCCATGGCGGCGCTCAAATACGGCGACCTCAGCAATCTGCCGACGAAGGATTATGTGTTCGATCTTGACCGCTTCTCGTCGTTCGAGGGCAACACCGGCCCGTATATTCTGTATACCATTGTGCGTATCAAGTCCATTCTGGCGAAATACGGAAAGCCTGTTTCGGGTGCACAGCTCCTGCCGCCTGAGAGTGCGGAGCAGAAGCAGCTCATGCTCGTGCTCAGCCGTATGTCGGACGCGCTCTGGACGGCCTACCGCGATTCCGCGCCGAACGCCGTCTGCGCGTATATCTACGAGCTTGCGACAGCCGCGAACAAGTTCTATCACGATGTCAAGATCCTCACAGAGCCGGACGAGCGCAGGCAGGCCAGCTACGCCGCGCTTATCGACCTGACCCGCGGCGTTCTGGAGACGTGCATCGACCTGCTCGGCTTCTCCGCACCGGAAAGAATGTAAGAAACCAAAACCAACGCCCCGCGTTCCATCCGGATCGCGGGGCATTTGTACGTTTCAGTGCGTTTGCGCTGCTGAAATCAGACGCTGCAGATTTTTACCGTTTTCCCGGACGGTCTGCGCATACCAGCGCGCGCTGTCCTTCAAAATCCGTTTTTGCGTCGGATAGTCGACGTAGATCAGGCCGAAGCGCTCGGCATAGCCGCTGTGCCACTCAAAATTGTCGGTCAGCGACCAGTGGAAAAAGCCGCGGATGTCTGCCCGTTCACATCCTCTGTAAAGCGCAAGTAAATAGCGGTGCAGAAAATCGATCCGATCCGCGTCGTGGACCTGCCCGTCCAGGAATATGTGGTCGTTGCAGCTCAGTCCGCACTCCGTCACATAGAGCGGCAGCCGGTAGCGTTCATAGAGGAACGCATAGCCGTACTCCATAATTTCCGGCGTGATGGGCCACTTGAGCGCCGTGCAGGCAAAGCCCTGCGGCCGCGGCAGATAAACCGGCGCGCCATCCGGCCCGGCGGCGATCTCGCTGCCGTTGTACGAATTGACGCCGATGAAATCCGGGACAGCGTGCATCGTGTCCCATTCCTCCGGCGTAACTTCGCTTAAAAGTTTGCGAAGCGCTCCCGCCTCCGGTTCATCGCGGCCAAGGCACACGGCGTCTAAAACGATCGCGTGCGTAAACATCCAGTCGGAATCTGTCAGGCGGAAGGTCTCCTGCCGCGCGGCGTCCTCGTCGGCGGGGCTGTGCGGATAGCAGAGCTTGCCGGTGGAGGCAATGCCAATCAAAGCTTCCGGCGCGGCTTTCCGGATGGCCCGGAAGGAAAGTCCGTGCGCCAGCATGAGGTTTTTCCAGCACGAAACGAGTTCCGGAAGCGAAAGCCGCTTCCCCGGTGCGTGAATACCGTCCGCGTATCCAAGCTTGAGCACGATCTGCGGCTCGTTGAGCGTGATAAAGTGGGAAACGCGGCCCTCGAAATGCGCTGCCATCATGCCTGCAAAGCGGGAAAAGGCCGCCGCTGTCTCAGAATTCTGCCAGCCGTCCTTTTCCTCCAGCGCCTGCGGCAGCTCCCAGTGATAGAGCGTCATCCATGGCGTAACGCCGTTTGCAAGACAGCAGTCCACGACACGGTCATAGTACCGGAGCCCTGACTCGTTCCAATGGCCGTCGCCGTTCGGGTCGATCCGCGCCCAGCTTGTCGAAAACCGGTAAGCGGATAAGCCGAGCGAGGCTAAAAGCCCAATGTCCTCTGCAAAGCGGTGGTAGCCGTCGCAGGCAACCGAACCGTCCTCACCGTTGGCAATTGCGCCGGGCTGGCGGCAGAATGCGTCCCAGATGCTATCCCCGCTGCCGTCCGCTCGCGGGAAGCCCTCGGTCTGATAGGCGCTTGACGCCGCGCCCCAGACGAAATCCTCTCGAAACGCCATCTCAGCCTCCCAGAACCACGCGTACCGAAACAACACTGCCTGGCGCAGCCGGCGCGATCAGAGTCCCATCCTGCCGTACACCGTTCACATAGAGCTCCTGCACGCCATGCTCCGCGCCGCCCGGATTCTCGACCGTGATGCAATACTGTGCGCCGCGGAAGCGTCGGGTCAGCGTCAGGCGTGCCCATTCCGGCGGAATGCACGGGTCGATGCGAAGACCGTCCAGCTCCGGCTGTACGCCGAGAATCGCCTGCGAAATGGACACGAACGTCCATGCCGCCGTGCCGGTCAGCCAGCTGTTTTTGGCCTCGCCGAAGGTCGGCGCATCCTTGCCCGCGACCATCTGGCTGTAGATATAGGGCTCTGTGCGGTGAACCTCGCTGACGGATTCCAGATAGGCGGGGCAGATCTTCCGGTAAGTCTCAAACGCGCGTGCGCCGTGCCCCAGAACAGCTTCCGCGCAGGTGATCCATGGGTTGTTGTGGCAGAAAATACCTGCGTTTTCCTTGTATCCGGGCGGATACGAGCTGATCTCGCCGAGATTCAGATAATAGCTTGTGTAAGCCGGCTGCAGCAGCACAATGCCGAATTCGCTGTCGAGCCGTTCCTTGACGCTCTGGAGCGCTTTTTCGGCTTCGCCTGTTTCCCTGCCGATCCCGGCCATGACACACATTCCTTGCGGCTCGATGAAGATCTGCCCCTCGGCGCAGTCCTTACTGCCGACGGGCGCGCCGAACGCGTCGTAGGCTCTGCGGAACCATGCGCCGTCCCAGCCCGTGTCCAGCACCGTTTTTTCCATCGTATCCGCCGCAGCGGCTGCCTCTGCCGCTTCCGCGTCCAGACCGAGATGGCGGCAGATATCGGCGTAAGCCCTGCCGTATTTGACAAACATTCCGGCGATGAACACGGACTCCGCGACCGGGCCTTCGCTGGGGCCGGTGATCTGGAAGCTCTCGCCGGGGTGGGCGGAGAAGCAGTTGAGATTCAGACAGTCGTTCCAGTCGGCTCTGCCGATGAGCGGCAGTCCGTGCGGGCCGAGGTGTGTGCAGATGAACCGGAAGCTGCGGCGCAGGTGCTCCATGAGCGGCGCGGCATTGTCCGGGTCACAGTCAAACGTAACGCTTTCATCCAATATCGACCAGTCACCTGTTTCGCGCAAGTAAGCGTCCACGCCCGCGATCAGCCACAGCGGGTCGTCGTTGAACCCGCTGCCGGCTGCAAGATTTCCCTTCTTCGTGAGCGGTTGATACTGATGATAGGCGCTGCCGTCCGGGAACTGCGTGGCGGCGATATCCAGAATGCGCTCCCGCGCCCGTTCCGGAATGATATGCACGAAGCCCAGCAGGTCCTGACACGAATCGCGGAAGCCCATGCCGCGCCCCATGCCGCTTTCGAAGTAGCTGGCTGAGCGGCTCATGTTGAACGTGCCCATGCACTGATACTGGTTCCAGATGTTGACCATCCGGTCGACCTTCTCGTCGCCGGTCTCGGCGTGGTAGTTGGAGAGCAGCGTGTCCCAGTATCCGCGCAGCGCATCCGCTGCAGCGTCAAACTGTGCCGCTGTGCGGTACGTTTCGATCATGGTATGTGCGCGCGTCTTGTTGATCACGCCGGGTGCGGAGAATTTTTCGCCCTCCGGGTTTTCTACGTAGCCAAGACCAAAGAAAAGCTCCTGCGACTCGCCGGGGCACAGCTCCAGATGGAACTGCATTGCGCCGACCGGCGCCCAGCCGTGCGCGATGGAACCGGTGCAGCACCCGGCGGCGACAGCCTCCGGCAGGGCGGGGGAGCCGTAGGGGCCAATGAAGGCGTCCCGTGCGGTGTCAAAGCCGTCATACGGACGGTTTGCCCAGAGCACGGCATAGTGGTTCCGCCGCTCGCGGTATTCGGATTTGTGATAAATGGCCTCCGGTTCCAGCTCAACCTCGCCGATCGAGAAGTTCCGCTGGAAGTTGGAGCTGTCGTCCATCGCGTCCCAGAGGCAGAATTCCACATACGGGAACACATCGAGCGTTTTTTTTATGTCTGTCTCATTTTTCAGGCACAGCCGGATCAGCAGGCAGTTTTCACCCTGCGGAACCAGCAGCGTCTGCGCGGCCGAAACGCCGTTCTTCTGCCCCTCGATCACGCTGTAGCCGAGACCGTGGCGGCAGGTATAGCGGTCCAACTCCGTTTTCGTGGGCTGCCAGCCGGGATTCCAGACAGTCTTGCCGTCTTTGATATAAATATGAAACCCCTCCTGGTCGACCGGGCAGTTATTATAGCGGTAGCGGGTCAGACGGCGCAGCCGTGCGTCGCGATAGAAGCAGTAGCCGCCTGCCGTGTTGGACAGGAGCGTGAAAAAATCCTCGCTGCCGAGATAGTTGATCCACGGAAGCGGTGTGCGCGGGTCGGTGATCACATATTCCCGCTGCTGATCGTCAAAATGGCCGAATTGCATCTGGAACTCCTTCCTATGCCGGCAGGCTGATGCGTACCGACAGAATTCGAAATCGTTTGAGTTGTCAATATAACGGATATGCACCATTACAATAGCGGCTTTTTGCGCAAAATGCAAGACATATTTTGCAATTCTTTCTGAAAAACATGATTTTCAGGAAGGGAAGAGAGGTACAGAGCAAGTTTCGGAGAAGTTAAGCTGTCAAATTTGCTAAATTTACGTGAACAAATTGAGCAGAACAGCCAAACTTTGTTTCAAACACTAAAAAATCAAAAATTCTCCTTGCAATTTTGTGCAGAATCAGCTATTTTGAAGCTACGAAAACGATTAAGAAACTCGCGGACAGAATGGAGGCAGACCGGCATGGTTTCTATGAAGGATATTGCAAAGGCCTGCGGCGTTTCGGTCGCGACCGTCAGCAAAGCCCTCTCCGGACAGCCGGATATCGGAGAACAGACGCGCGAGCTGATCTGCAGGACTGCCGACTCCCTCGGCTACATGACAAACTCCGCCGCCCGTGCACTCAAAACGAACCGCACCTATAATATCGGCGTTCTGTTCGTTGATGAGCGCAGAAGCGGCCTTGCGCATGAATATTTCTCCGCCGTGCTCGAAAGTCTCAAGGTCGAGGCCGAGGCCAACGGCTATGACATTACCTTCATCAACCGCAACGTCGGCAAAAAGGCGACGACCTACCTGCAGCACTGCCAGTACCGAGGCGTCGACGGCGTGGTGATCGCCTGCGTCGATTTCAACGATCCGCAGGTGCTGGAGCTGGTCAATTCCCGCCTTCCGGTCGTGACCATCGATCACGTCTTCAATAACCGCGCCGCCGTCGTTTCCGACAATGTGCGCGGCATGGAGGAGCTGGTCCGCTATGTCTATGCGAAGGGCCACCGCCGCATCGCGTTTATCCACGGTGAACGCACTACCGTCACGGAAAACCGCCTGACGGGATTCTATCGCGCCTGCGACGCGCTGGGACTGGAGATCCCGGAGGAGTACGTCCGCGAGGGCGTGTACCATGACCCCGACCGCTGCGCGGAGCTGACGCGTGAGCTGCTTCAGCTGCCGGAGCCGCCGACCTGCATCCTGATGCCGGACGACTTTTCCAGCATCGGCGGCGGCAACGCCATCCGCCGCATGGGCCTTCGTTTTCCCGAAGACGTCAGCGCGGCGGGCTATGACGGCATCCAGCTTGCAAGCGTTACGAACCCGGCGATGACCACCTATCGTCAGGATACGGCCGCGCTTGGCAAGACCGCTGCCGCGAAGCTCATCGAACTCATCGAAAAGCCGCGTACCGCGCTGGTCGATCGGATCCTCATTCCGGGCAAGCTGGTAGAGGGAGGCTCTGTCCGTGCGATTTAAGTATGGTGCTTTCTGCCGTGAGGCAGTGCACATAGATCAAACTGTCAACTATTATTTTTTACAGGAGGAATTCAAATGAAAAAGTATCTTGCGCTGCTTCTTGCAGTTCTGATGCTCGCAGCTGTGTTTACAGGCTGCGCCAGCAAGGAAACGACGACCGACACGCCCGCCGCTTCCACGGATACGGCTGAGCCTGCCAAGACCGACGAAAACACCGCCGCCGAAGAGACACCCGCCGCGGAACCCGCTTCCGAGGAAGGCAAGGTCTTCAACATCTACGCCTGGAACGAAGAGTTCAAGGGCTTCTTTGAGAAGTACTACACCGTTCCCGAAGGCGTGACCGTCAACTGGATCATCACCCCGAGCGCCGATGGCGCCTATCAGGACAAGCTCGACGAGGCTCTTCTCAATCAGGAGAACGCTTCTGCAGACGACAAGGTCGACCTGTTCCTCGCTGAGGCCGACTACATCCAGAAGTATACCGAGTCTCCCGTTACGCAGGACGTCACCGCCCTCGGCGTGACCGATTTCTCCAGCACCTATGCATATACCGTGCAGGCTGCGTCTGATGCTTCCGGCGTCGTTAAGGGCGTATCCTTCCAGTGCTGCCCGGCGGCTCTGATTTACCGCCGCTCCATCGCCAAGGACGTTCTGGGCACCGACGATCCCGCCGAGGTCCAGGAGCTGCTGAACAGCTGGGACAAGTTCAATGCTGTCGCGGCTGACGCCAAGGCCAAGGGCTATCTGATGACCGCCTCCGAGGCCGCTACCTACCGTGTCTTCTCCAACAATGTTTCCGAGCCGTGGGTCGACGCGAACAACAACCTCCAGATCGACCCGGCCATCCAGACCTGGATGCAGCAGGCGAAGGACTTCTCCGACAACGGCTACACGCAGGACTGCGATATCTGGTCCGATGAGTGCACCGCGCAGATGTTCGGCGAGGGCAAGGCCATGTGCTACTTCGGGCCGGCCTGGTACTTCAACTTCTCCATGGGCAACGCACAGGACGCAGACAAGGGCTGCTTCGGCGACTGGGCGATCTGCGAAGGCCCGCAGGCACACTTCTGGGGCGGCACGTGGCTGCTGGCTCCTGCCGGTACGGATAACCCCACCATGGTTGCCGATATCATGAACACCTTCATCAACAATGAAGAGGTCTGCACAAATCTGGTCAAGAACGAGGCGCAGTTCTCCACCAACCAGAAGGTCAACGAGACTGTCGCGCAGGACCCGGCCTACGGCAGCGACTTCCTCGGCGGCCAGAACGACATCGCCCTGTTCTGTGACCTTGCCAAGAACATCAAGTTTGAAAACCACACCATCTATGACCAGCTGCTCAACGAGGGCCTGCAGGCCAACTGGAGAGAGTACTGCAAGGGCACCGTCACCGAGGACGAGGCCATGAGCAACTTCTATAAGTACATCAACGAAAAGTATCCGACCATCGTCACTCCGTAAATCCTGCGGCTTCCCGGGGCAGGGCGAACGCCCTGCCCCGGCGCTGATTTCGGGCGCGATTCCGAACCGGCCGCTCCGGCCCGCTGGGAACTACGTCTGAGAATAAGAGGAGGAGATCTGATGCAGACGACAAAAGCACCCAAATTGAAAACCAAACGATCCAAAATCAGCTATGCAAAGTGGGGCTATATTTTTATCGCGCCGTTCTTTCTGGCCTATGTGCTGTTTCACTTTGCGCCGCAGCTGCTGACGATCTACAACAGCTTTTTCGAAAACTACAGGGAGGGTCTGACGCAGGTCGGGCCGAATTTCGTCGGCTTGAAAAACTACATCACGCTCTTTACGCCCGATAAAAACGGCACGATCGATATCCTGAAATATGCCGGAAATACGATCGTGCTCTGGGTCTGCGGCGCGATCCCGCAGGTCGTGATCTCGCTGATGCTCGCGTGCTTCTTTACGAGCTACCGCCTGAAGATCAAGGGCCAGCAGTTCTTTAAGACCGTCATTTATATGCCGAACCTCATCATGGCATCGGCGTTCGCGATGCTGTTTTATATGCTGTTCTCCAACGTCGGGCCGATCAACCAGATCCTGACGCAGCTCGGCTGGATCGATGCGCCGATCGACTTTTTCAACATCCGCTTTACCGTGCGCGGGCTCATCTGCCTGATGAACTTCCTCATGTGGTTCGGCAACACGACGATCCTGCTCATGGCCGGCATCATGGGCATCGACCAGAGCCTGTTTGAGGCGGCAAACATCGACGGCGCGACGTCGATGCAGGTGTTCTTCCGGGTGACGCTGCCGCTTTTGACGCCGATCCTCGTCTATACGATCATCACGGCGCTCATCGGCGGTCTGCAGATGTTCGACGTGCCGCAGGTGCTGACCAACGCGCTCGGCACACCGAACCGCACCTCAACGACGCTCGTCATGTACCTCAACAATTATCTCAAGACGAGCAAGAACTATGGTATGTCCGGCGCAATTTCCGTCGTGATCTTCATCATCACAGGTCTTCTGAGCCTTGTGGTGTTCAAATCGCTGACGAAGCAGGAAGAAAACTAAGGAGGCGCACGCAATGAAAAAGAATTCCACGGACAGCCGCAAAGCACGCGCCATGCTGACCGTCAGCCAGGTGCTGGTCTACGCGCTGCTGATCTTTCTGTCGGTCCTCTGCCTGTTCTCGTTCTATATGCTGATCGTCAACGCGTCCCGGACCAACGCGGATCTGCAGGGCGGCTTCAAGGCGCTGCCGCAGGGACATTTTCTGGAGAACCTCAAAAACGCGTGGAACGACAGCTCGATCAACATCCCACGCGGAATGCTCAACAGCTTTATCATCGCAGCCGCGACGGCCATCCTGTCCACCTATTTTTCCGCGCTGACCGCCTACGGCCTGCACGCCTACAATTTTAAGCTCAAGCGCCTCGCATTCCTGTTCATCATGGCCGTCATGGTCATTCCCAAGCAGGTCTCCGCCGCGGGCTTTGTCCAGCTGTGCTACAAGCTGAAGCTGACGAACAGCTATCTGCCGCTGATCCTCCCCGGCATCGCGGCGCCGGTCGTGTTCTTCTACATGATCCAGTACATGAAGAGCGTCCTGCCCATGGAGATCGTGGAGGCCGCGCGTGTCGACGGTTCGGGCGAGTTCTTTACCTTCAACCGCATCGTGCTGCCCATGCTGAAGCCCGCCATCTCCGTGCAGCTGATCTTCACGTTTGTCGAGTCGTGGAACAACTATTTCCTGCCCGCGCTGCTGCTCGATAAAGCGGAAATGAAGACCGTCCCCATCATGATCGCGCAGCTTCGCGCGGCGGATTACTCAAAATTTGACCTCGGCAAGGTCTATATGTTCATCCTGCTCGCCATCCTGCCGGTGCTGCTCGTGTACATCTTCCTTTCTCGCTATATTGTCAAGGGCGTGACCGCCGGCTCCGTCAAGGGCTGAGCCGTCCTGCCTACAGGGCCGGAGTTTTCAGGCATCAACGGATAAAATGCTGCGTTTTCAAGGGGCGCACGGTTTTTAATGAGAACAGCCAGCTTCTCTGAACTTTCCGAAAACCATTGAAAACACTGGACAAACCGGCTTTTTCGGTTTTACAGTTGATAGTAGTCAAATCGTAGTCATGCAACTGCCCGTGGAAGAAAAACTGTTTCAGGAGTGAATCACATGATGCGCAGCTTCTACAAAGCATGAAAAGTGATCTGCGTACAGCTGTAGAGGATAGCCGTCTGGCTTCTCATCTGTATGCGAGGCGGTCGCTATTTGACAAAAAGGGCTGTATTCGATACAATAAACGTAAAAAAGAATGCGCAGGAAAAAGGAGGTCGACCGATGAACTTATGGCACGATATCAGCCCAGAGCGGATGCAGCCGGAGGATTTTCTGGTGGTGATCGAAATTGAAAAGGGCTCAAAAAACAAATATGAGCTGGACAAGCAGACCGGTGCGCTGCGGTTGGACCGGATCCTCTACACCTCGACGCACTACCCGGCCAATTACGGCTTTATCCCGCGCACCTATGCCGATGACGGCGATCCGCTGGACGTGCTGGTTTTGTGCAGCGAGCCAATTCGCCCGATGAGCCTGGTGCGGGTCTATCCGGTCGGATATTTTACCATGCGCGACAACGGTGCGATGGACGACAAAATTCTCGCGATCCCGTTTGGCGATCCGATGTTCAACGGATATTCTTCCCTGTCCGATCTGCCGGCACATATCTCCAATGAGATCAGCCATTTTTTCAGCGTCTACAAGCATCTGGAGCCGGATACCAACGCGGAGGTCGACAGTGTCCATGGCCGTGCTGAGGCCGTCGCGGTGATCCGGGAGGCCTTTGCGGCCTACCGGCGAAAATTCAATCAATAGATTAAGAAAAAGGTTTCTGCAGTTTAGGCTGGCAGGAACCTTTTTTCTGGATTTGTCTTGCCAGAATCGCGGTTGTATGGTAAGCTCGAATTGTAAAAGAGGTGAAACAGAAGCGCAGAAAAGGAGGCGGTATCATGTTTTGTCCAAAGTGCGGAAAAGAACTCCGGGAATATGAGCGCAGCTGTCCGTATTGCGGCGCTGCCGCAGCCCATGGACGTGGAAACCGGCATAGAATCAAGCCTATGGAGCTGATTGCCATCGCAGCCGGTGTGCTGGCGCTGCTCCTGGCCTGCACGGTACTTGTGTATCAGATTGCACAGCGGAAAAAAGAAGCCCGGTGGAAGGAACTGACGGTGGACAGGCGGGAAGCAGCGGCAGTGGTTCCGGTGGAGCCGTTAACGCGGCCACAGTTTCTCCGTTTCACGGCCGCTGACATGCAGACGGCTGCAGCTGTGCCGGACTACAGTGTATCCGGGGACTTGCATGAGATCACAAATCTGGAATGGATGGAGTGGAACGGGCTTTCCGACACGGCCAAAGCCATCCTTGCGCAGAATTTGTTTGTGGTCGAGCCGGATTTTTATTCCGAGTTTTTCGGCCGCTATGAATGGAATCGCTATCTGCAGATCCCGAGTTTTGTAACGGTAGATTCCATGATGCACACCTATCATCTGTATTTCAGCCTGCTTCTGAACCGGACGGAAAAGCAGCAGCTTGCCGCGCAGCTGCAAACGCTGAGCAAAGACATGCTGCGCGCATCTGCCGCACAGCTGGACGCACTGACCGGAACAGCGTGGGAGAATGCGGCAAAGCGCAGCACAGCGTATTTCGCGGTGGGTGCTGCGCTCCAGGATCCGAAGATTCAGGTACCGGAGCAGGTGAAGGATGCTGCTGCGCAGGAGTTGTCTGCCATTTATGCAGCAGAGGGTATTGCCCCGTGTGCTGTAACGGAAGATCTTCTGGATTATTCCCAGTTCAAGCCGCGCGGCTACTATGAAGGCGACGAGACGCTGGAGACGTATTTCCGCGCGATGATGTGGTACGGGCAGATCAATTTCACGCAGAAGAAGGAGGATATGAACCGCACGGCGCTGCTGATCACACTGGCGCTGCACGACACAGCGTCGGACAGCTGGGAAAAGCTCTATGCCGTGACCTCGTTCTTTGCGGGCGCCAGTGACGATCTTGGCTATTATGAGTATCTGCCGGCAATCGAGGCTGCCTACGGCACCATTCCAGACACGGAACTGCTGCGCGCGGATGAGACTGCCTATCAACACTATACCGAACAGATCAGGACGCTTGCTGCGCCGCAGATCAACTCCATCCCAGTGGTCGACCCGGAGGGAACCGTCGATCTGGCACAGGCAGGAAAGGGCTTCCGCTTCATGGGGCAGCGTTTTACGCTGGATGCCGCCGTGATGCAGCAGCTGGTGTTCAACAAGGTCAGGGAAAACGCACAGGGAGAACGGCGGATGCTGCCGGATGTGTTGGATATGCCGGCGGCGCTCGGCTCTGAGACGGCGCTGTCCATTCTGACGCAGCAGGGCGATACGGCTTACGCACGCTACCCGGAGCAGATGCAGATGCTCCGAAAAGCAGTAAAGGAAGCGCCGGAGGAATTGTGGTCGGCGAGTCTCTATGCAGGCTGGCTGTACACGCTCAATCCCCTTCTGGAGGAAAAGGGCACCGGATACCCGTCGTTCATGACGACGGAGCAGTGGAAAAAGAAGGCGCTGGAAACCTACACGGGCAGCTTTACGGAACTCAAGCACGACACGGTACTCTATGCCAAGCAGGTGATGGCGGAGATGGGCGGCGGCCCTCCGGAGGAGCTGGATGACCGCGGCTATGTGGAACCGGAGACGGAGGTCTATCGCCGGTTCGCGGAACTGGCAGAGCAGACGGCAGACGGGCTTCAGACATATGGAATTCTGGATCCTGCCGACCGCGAAAATCTGACACGCCTCGCTTCGCTCGCGCGGAGCCTTGAGACGATCAGCCGGAAGGAGCTGCGGAATGAGCGGCTGTCGGATGAGGAATATGACCTCATCCGGGAATACGGCGGCACGCTGGAGCATTTCTGGATCGAAGCCGTCAAAGACCGGACAGATGCGGAGTATCTCGACGCACGGGAGATCCCGGCGTCCCTGGTGACGGATCTTGCCACAGACCCGAACGGAATGGTTTTGCAGGCCGCGAACGGCCGTCCGGCGCAGATCTATGTGATCGTGCCGGTGGACGGAACGCTTCGCATCGCCTCCGGCGCCGTCTATAACTTCTATCAGTTCCGTCAGCCGCTGTCCGCGCGGCTGACAGACAGTGAATGGCGGCAGATGATCGGCGAATGGATGTCGCCGGACGGGCGCTTCCATCAGGATGAAACGCCGGAGAAGCCGTGGTGGACGCAAAGCTATTGGGTGCAGGGGTGAGAAAATGGCTCCTGCTTCCGGTGCTGGCGGCTGTCTGCGGCGCAGGCCTGCTCCTCTGGCGGCTGGGCTGTTTTCTGCCGCGCTGGATCGTCTGGCAGGAGGCAGACTGCTCCTGTACGGCGGAGGAAGGCCCGATGCAGCTCAGTCTGCACAGAAAAACGCTGCGTGCAGTCTCTGACGGAAGTGAGATCTGGCGCTCGGCGGCAGGACAGAAGGTGCAGAGCCTGCTCTGGTGCGATATCGACCATGACGGAGCGCCGGAGCTGCTGCTCCTCGTCTGGCGATGGGGGCGGTTCGGAAAAAGCCGGCCGTTCTGGAAAACCGGACCGGACTGGGGCTGGTCGCAGCATATAGATATTTACGACTGGACGGGAAAGAACTTTCGCCCGGCCTGGATGGCCTCGGATATCGGTCTGGATGCCGCCGCGTGGCAGTTTGACGAACAGCAGCGGCTTGTCATCACCGAACGGAGCGGACGGGAAAGTGCATGGGACTGGATCAGCTGGGGGCTTGTCAGAATTGCATAACGGCATTGGTGCAGAACAGGAGGAATGGACAATGGGGAAAATTACCATACAGAATTATACATGCAAGAACCCGATCACGATGATCGGGTTTGAGGCGGGGATCTGCTGGGGTGCGGACACCGCGGATGAAAAAAAGAACTATCGCAGAGGGCTAGACTGTCTGGAGAGCGGGCATGGAAGAACGTTTGAGTTTCCGGATGTCTATCTGACGCTGGAGGGATATTCGGCAAGGGTGATCCGGGAGTGGTACACGCACATCGGCGGCCAGCCGACGCGGCTGCAGGCCAGCACGCGCTATATCAACTATGAGCATGGCTTTGACTATGTGACGCCGGCCAGCATTGCGGAGCGTTCGGCCGCAAAGGCGGTCTATGACGAACTGATGGCGGAAATTCAGAAGCATCTTGCCCGGCTGGACGAGCTCGGCGTCCCGCGCGAGGATTCCGCGATGGGGCTGCCGCTCGGCATGGAGACGAGGATCGTCTGCAAGCACAACCTGCGGAATCTCATGGATATGTCGCGCCAGAGGATGTGCAGCCGTGCATATCACGAATACCGCGCACTGTTCAGCGACCTATGTCGGGAGCTGAGCGGTTACTCGGAGGAGTGGGACTACACAGTCAGCCATTACTTCATGCCGAAGTGCAGAGCCATCGGTTTTTGTCCGGAGAAGCATTCCTGCGGCAGAATGCCGCCCAGAGAATAGAGCGGAAATACCACACGGGAGAGAATCTGATTGCGATTCTCTCCCGTGTGGTATCCGCAGCTTATGACTCCGACGCAATCTCTGCTTGACAAATCGGAGCTTCTATTACAGGACACAGATTTCATCCGTAATCTCCTGTACCGTCTGATTGCTTGTTTCAATCTCTATGGTGTCAAGTGCCTGATACATATGGATTCTTGCTACGCTTATTCCCCGTCAAATATCGCTTTTTGCGTTTCTGCGATTTTGTTTCAGCCCTCCCCGGTCACTTATTCTGCGCCGGCCAGCAGCTTGTCCAGCGGGATCCTTTCCGGGTATTTTCCTTCGGTCAGAATGTCATATAAATACCTGTGATCCAGAATCATATCATCCCGGATATCCTGTCAAAGCGGCATCGGTGTCCGGGCGATCAGAATGACCGCCAGAATCGCGCCCACAAATGCCGCAGCCCCTATGACGGCCAACACCCTTTTGCTGAGTTTCTTCTTTGCTGCCTTGCCAATCAGCGCAGCGCAAGCCATGCAGATAGCCGCAGCCAAAAGTGCAATGCCCAGCGTTTCCCATAGCCAAGATAGTTCATATAGGATTTTCATGCGATCATCATCTCCTGTTCGTTAAACTGGAATTTGTCTATTCGTTTGTTTCTCTATAAACTGTCATTCCGAGTATTTTGATTTCGAACCCGTCAATATATGGTTTTACACCATCTACTTCTGGTGAAAGTTGGTGTATTTTTGTAACTTCATACACTAATGCTTTATACCTTACACTTCCACCGTCTTTTAAGTTCATACGAACAGGGGTTAATAGGATTACTAAAACAACTATAATTGCAATTACCACAAAGAATTTCTTTCTCATACAATCACACTCCTTTGCCAAATTCCGATTAGTCTGTCCCTTAAAGTCCAAGTCCTTCAACCCACGCCGCAAGCTCCTGATGCCCGACGCTGCCCTTGAAAACCTTGCCAATCAGCGCAGCGCAAGCCATGCAGACAGCCGCAGCCAAAAGTGCAATGCCCAGCGTTTCCCATAGCCAGGATAGTTCATATAGGATTTTCATGCGATCATCATCTCCTGTTCGTTAAACTGGAAGTTGTCTCAGTCAAAGACCGTTTGCATACTTGGATTTTCATGGGCTTCAAAGCACATCAATATTTGCTCCCGCGTACACTTTTCAACGGCAAGATTTACTGGCAGTTCCTTCTTGCCGAAAAAAGAAATCGCTGTTGTTTCGATGTTCTTTCGGAACGTTCCTCCCTCATATCTGCACAGGACAAACGCCTTCAGAACACCATAAGCATAATTTACCACATTGTGCTTTCTCCAATCCTGAACAGCAATGAGCCTTTCCGCTGTTACGATCAATCCGGCTTCCTCATGAACCTCTTTTTCTGTATTGGATGCAATGGACTGATCTACATCACACCAGCCTCCCGGCAATGCCCATGTTCCGTTATTTTCATGAACAAGAAGGATTTTCTCATTGACAAACACCGCCGCTCTGGTATCGACTTTTGGTGTCTGATAGCCGGATTCGCCGCAGAACAAATCAAAGACCTTGTTTACCGGAATATCTGTCTTCAGCGACAGCATTTCTGCCGCAATCTCCCGCAGTTCTTCATACCGTTCTTTGTCGTACTGATCTTTTCCATATCGAAGCCCTGCCTGCGCAATGCTCTGAATACGAATCGCAAACTCAACCCACTTATCATTCATATAAGTACCTCCGCAAATCCCGATTGATACTCTTCTCAAAGTTCAAGTCCATCAACCCATGCCGCAAGCTCCTGATGCCCGACGCTGCTCTTGAAGACCTTGCCGTCCATCAGCTTTGCTCCTTTGCAGCTCGGCATAGGGCGTCCAATGCTTTCGAAGGGGACGCGAGGCCGTGATCTTCATCGGAATTTCTCAATAGTGGACATTCAGCTTTCTTTTCAATTATAGGGGACAGCGGCGGAAAAAGCAATCACGGAGACACTGAAATATTTCAACATGATTGCTTGTGAACGGGCAGCGTGATCAAACTCACGCTGCCCGTTTCCGTTTTTCAAACAGGGGAGAGTAAGAGCGAAGACCGGGCACATGCCGTTTAGCGAGCAGGAGAAATCAGATTCTGCCCCTGAAACCAGAGAATCATGCTCTGAAGCGTTTCTCTGAGCGGGCGGGCGTGGAAGCCGAGCGCGCCCACTGCTTTTGCGTTTGAAAAATGCCCGTTAGAGCGAAGCACGGCGATGGAATAAGGTGTGAAAAAGGGGCGCTCGCCCCGGAGCTGGCCGATCTTCTCAAAAATGGGCGCAGCGCAGCTTGCCAGTGCGGCGGGCGCGCAGAGCCTTGGCACTTTCCGGCCAAGCAGGGAAGCCGTCAGGGCAAGCAAGTCCTGAATGCTCGCGTAGTGGCCGGAAAGAATGTAGCATTCCCCGGCCTTTCCGCGTTCCGTGCAGGCGAGAACACCGGCCGCGACATCCCGGACGTCAACGAAATCGTAGCCGCCTTTGACGCCGAGCGGCAGCCGGCCACGGCAGAAGGCAAGCAGCATCCGGGTCATGTTCCCCCGGGCCAGATCGCCGGGGCCGAGGATGCCGGAGGGCAGGACGACACTGGCGTTCAGACCGCTTTGCGCCGCCTCCAGAACCAGAGCGGTTGCCATGGCCTTGCTTTTTCCGTAATCGCCGAGGATCTCGTCCGGCGCGAATCGGTCCGGTTCTGTGATCGTTTCCGGTGCGGGCTTCTCCGGGATCGCATGGACGGAGCTGACGTAGATCAGCCGCCCAGCGCCAAATTCCCGGCACAGGTTGACGATGTTCTGCGTGCCCTGCACGTTGACGGCATAGAGAGCCTCATCCGGCTTTGAGGCAATGGATATGAGACCGGCACAGTGCAACACACAGAAATCATCGCCTCCTGCGGCAAAAAAGTCACGTAGAGACTCCTTGTCCGTGAGATCGCCATAAAAGACGGCTACATGGTTCGGCAGAGTACAGATGAGCGGGTCACGGTCCTTGACGAGCGCAAGAACACGGCAGCCGTGCGCCAGCAGAAGCTGAACCACGACACTTCCGAGGAAGCCGGTGGCGCCGGTGATCAGGTAATTTTGATACATCACACATCCTCCTTTGGTAATCCTACAGATGTTGATTATCTTTCATAATTATAATATAATATAAACAGCCGGAAACACCATAGACAGTTTGACGAAAGCTGAAAGAACGGCAACATATCCCGCCAAACTGTCGGCTTAATTTGTAAACTTTTTGTGGAGGCGCAATGAAGACGGATGCGAGAGTGAAATACACCAAGATGGTGCTGAAAAAAGCGCTGCTGGAGTTGATGCAGCACAAGCCGGTCAATAAGATCACGGTCAAGGAGATTTGTGAACGAGCAGAACTGAACCGCGCGACCTTTTACGCCCATTATTCCGACTGCTTTGACCTGCTGGAGAGCATCGAGGAGGAACTGTTTGGGCAGTTTGAACGCTCCATGCAGAGCTATACACGCTCGTTTGATATTGCGGGGCTTGTGGGCGGGCTTTACCGGATCGTTCAGGAAAACGAGGCGGTCTGCCGTGTCTTGCTGTTCGGGCGTCGCAGCACGGAGCTGATTCACCGGATGATCGCATATGCGCACGATCTGAGCATTTCCGCGTGGCGAAAGACCCTGAAAAATGCGTCCGCAGACGAGCTGGAAATGCTCTATCTCTGCCTGTCGAACGGACTTCTGAGCGTCGTGTTGGACGGGTATGACCGGTTTGACCAGCAGAGCGTGATCCGGTTCGTCGAGCAGATGTACCGGCAGGCGATTGCACCGTTCATGTAAAGAAAAACAGGAGGACGGATCCATTGATGCAAATTCAGGGACTTCAAAAGCTGACGCTGCTGGATTATCCAGGGCGGACGGCCTGTACGGTGTTTTTGTCCGGCTGCAATTTTCGCTGCCCGTTCTGCCATAACGCGCCGCTGCTCACCGCAGCGGACGAAGACGGCATGGACGAAGACGAGCTGCTGGCGTTTTTGAAAAAACGGCAGGGGCTTCTCGACGGTGTTGCCGTTACCGGCGGAGAGCCGCTTTTGCGCCCGGAGCTTCCCGCTCTGCTGGAAAAAATCAAGGCGCTGGGCTACGCCGTCAAGCTGGACACAAACGGCGCGTTTCCGGAGCAGCTGGAGGCAGTCGTGTGCGCGGGGCTGGCAGATTACGTTGCCATGGATATCAAAAACAGTCCGGCGCGCTACGCGGAAACAGCTGGTGTTCCGGGGCTTGCCCTGACGCCCATTTTCAGGAGTGTTTCGTTTTTGCTGCGCGGCACGGTTGATTATGAGTTCCGGACGACCGCAGTTGCGGAGCTGCATGACGACGCGTCATTTGTACAGCTGGGAGGCTGGCTCATGGGCGCAAGGCGGTACTATATCCAGCGCTTCCAGCCGCGCGATACGGTCCTGCGGGCAGGGCTCCACGCCCCATCTGAAATGCAGCTGCATCGCTGGGCGGAGCTGGTACGGCCCAAGATACCCGCTGTGGAGATCCGCGGGATATAAAAAACAATATATTGTTATCCATATTCGGAATAAACACAATATATTGTGCAAAACTATTGACAAAGCACAAGCTTTTCGGTTAGAATGGGATGCGGCGCAAGGCGCGGCATCCCATTTTGTTTCATACGATGGCACACAGAGAACAGGAGGATCAGCTATGTACCGGGTAACAAAAAGAGACGGAAGCATCACAGAATTTCACATTGCCAAGATCGGCAATGCCATCACAAGAGCCTTTGAGGCCGTTGGCCGGCAGCAGCATCCGAGCGTGATCGAGCTGCTGGCTCTGCGTGTCACGGCGGAGTTTGAGCCGAAGATCCGGAATGAGCTGATCTCGGTCGAAGATATTCAGGACTGCGTCGAGCGCGTTCTGAGCGAAGCGGGCTATTCGGATGTGGCAAAGGCCTACATTCTCTACCGCAAGCAGCGGGAAAAGCTGCGCAACGTCGGCAGCACCCTGCTCAATTATAAGGAGCTGGTGGACAATTATCTCCGGATCAACGACTGGCGCGTGAAGGAAAACTCCACCGTCACCTATTCCGTCGGCGGTCTGATCCTGTCCAACTCCGGCGCGATCACGGCAAACTACTGGCTGAGTGAAATTTATGACGCGGAGGTCGCGCAGGCGCACCGGAACGCGGAGCTGCACCTGCACGACCTCAGCATGCTCACCGGCTACTGTGCTGGATGGAGTCTCAGGCAGCTCATCCAGGAGGGGCTTGGCGGCGTGCCGGGGAAAATCAGCTCCGCTCCCGCCTCCCATCTGTCCACGCTCTGCAACCAGATGGTAAACTTCCTCGGCATCATGCAGAACGAGTGGGCGGGCGCGCAGGCATTTTCCTCGTTTGACACCTATCTCGCGCCCTTCGTCCGCGTGGATAAACTGACGCAGCGTGAGGTCAAGCAGTGCGTGCAGTCGTTCGTCTACGGCGTCAATACGCCGTCGCGATGGGGTACGCAGGCGCCGTTTTCCAACATCACGCTCGACTGGACGGTGCCGAAGGATATGGCAAACCTTCCTGCCATCGTCGGCGGGCAGGAGCAGCCGTTCACCTACGGCGAGTGCCAGAAGGAAATGGATATGGTCAACCGGGCGTTCATCGAGCTGATGATCGAGGGCGATGCAAACGGACGCGGCTTCCAGTATCCCATCCCGACCTACTCCATCACCAAGGATTTCGACTGGGGCGAGACGGAAAACAACAAGCTCCTGTTCGAGATGACGGCCAAATACGGCACGCCGTATTTCTCCAACTATATCAACTCTGACATGGAGCCAAACGACGTGCGCTCGATGTGCTGCCGCCTGCGGCTTGATCTGCGGGAGCTGCGCAAAAAATCCGGCGGCTTCTTCGGCTCCGGCGAGTCGACCGGTTCGGTCGGCGTTGTGACGATCAACCTGCCGAGGATCGCGTATCTTGCCGAAGGCGAGGCGGATTTCTACAGGAGGCTCGACAGGCTGATGGACATCGCCGCGCGTTCGCTCAAGACGAAGCGCATGGTCATCACGAAGCTGATGGAGGGTGGGCTCTACCCCTATACCAGACGCTATCTCGGCACGTTTGAGAATCATTTTTCGACGATCGGTCTTGTCGGCATGAATGAGGCGGGGCTGAACGCGAAATGGCTCCGGAAAGATCTGACCCACCCGGAGACGCAGGCGTTTGCCAAAGACGTACTGAACCATATGCGGCAGCGGCTGAGCGACTATCAGGAGCAGTACGGAGATCTCTACAATCTGGAGGCTACTCCGGCAGAATCTACAGCCTACCGCCTTGCAAAGCACGACAAAATGCTCTACCCTGATATCATCACGGCGAATGAAAACGGCACGCCGTATTACACGAACTCCAGCCATCTGCCGGTCGGGTACACGGAGGATATCTTCTCTGCGCTCGATGTACAGGATGAATTGCAGACGCTCTATACCTCCGGCACGGTATTCCATGCCTTCCTCGGAGAAAAGCTGCCGGACTGGAAGGCAGCGGCAAGCCTCGTTCGGAAAATCGCAGAAAATTACCGTCTGCCGTATTACACGCTGTCGCCGACCTACTCCGTCTGCAAAAACCACGGCTATCTTGCAGGAGAGCAGCCGGTCTGCCCCTTCTGCGGCGAGAAAGCAGAGGTCTACAGCCGTATCACCGGTTATTACCGCCCCGTGCAGAACTGGAACGACGGCAAGGCGCAGGAATTTAAGGATCGCAGGACATACGACATCGGCGCGTCGAAGCTGACGCACTGCGGCGTAAAGGAGCAGGCGCAGACGCCGGAGCCGCCGGCGGAGCAGCCGTGCGAAGCGGTCGAACTGTTTGCAACAAAGACCTGCCCGAACTGCAAGCAGGCCGAGCAGCTGCTGGATGCGGCGGACATCCGCTATACGGTGCGGTTTGCAGAGGAAAACCGCGACGCCGTCCGCGCCCTTGGCATCCGGCAGGCACCGACGCTGGTATCCGGCGGGCAGAAGTGGACCGGCGTGAGCGGTGTGCGGGAGTTTATTGCCGCAAAGGAGAACGCAAATGTATGAGATTTTGATCGTTGGCGGCGGCCCGGCCGGTCTGACGGCGGCAATTTATGCCGCCCGTGCCGGTAAGCATGTGGCTGTTCTGGAGAGAGGATCGACCGGCGGGCAGATCATATCCGCACCGCTGGTGGAAAACTATCCGGGCATTCCTTCGGTTTCCGGCACAGAACTTGCCCGGCAGATGACCGAACAGGCGTGCACATTCGGCGCGGAGATCGTTTATACAGAGGCGGTGGGGCTTGAAAAAACGCCGGCGGGCTTCCGGGTCCTCTGCATGGATGGCGTCCGGGAGGCAAAAGCGGTCATCCTTGCGACTGGTGCGGCGCACCGGTCACTGGGGCTTGCGGCGGAAGATGCGCTTACCGGCTGCGGCGTATCCTACTGCGCTGTCTGCGACGGCGCGTTTTATGAGGGACTGGACGTTGCGGTCGTGGGCGGCGGAGATACGGCAGTTCAGGATGCACTGCTCCTGGCAAACACCTGCCGCAGCGTCACGCTGATTCACCGGCGTGACGCCTTCCGCGCAAGCCCTCATCTGGTTAGCTGTGCGGAGCGGCAGGAGAATATCCGGATCCTTCGGAACTATACGGTACAGAAGCTTCTTCGGCTTGGAGATGTCCTGCAAGGTGTAGAGCTTCTGAATCTCAAAACCGGGGAGCCGGAGCGGCTGGATATGGACGGTCTGTTCATCGCAGTCGGTCAGGCCCCGCAGAGTGCTCCTTTTCAGGAAGCCGTTGCGGTAGAGAACGGGTATTATCTGGCGGGCGAGGATACAAAAACAAGCCTGCCTGGCGTTTTTGCAGCCGGAGACGGACGCAAAAAGCAGGTGCGTCAGCTCACAACCGCTGTTTCGGATGGTGCAGCAGCCGCGCTTGCGGCGTGCCGCTATCTGGAGGAGCAGGGACAGTCAGAATGATGCAGCACACCGCAAAAAGGCCCGAACCATACTTCCAGACCTGCCGCGGCTCAGCCAGCGGGTCTGGAAGTCTTTTATGGGCGGTTTCTTGACAAGAACGGCGTTTGCTGGTAAAGTGGAAATATAAATAAGACAAAGACCTAATTATAAATCTGGGAAGAGGAGGATGCAGACGATGAAGAAGAGAATCATTCGCGGATGTTTGCGGATCGCAATTCTGGCGGTCGCGGGCGGTGTGCTTGGATGGCTGAGCAGCATCCTGTTCGGTGAGCGTGCGCTCATTACAGAGCTCCCCGTTGTGGTGACCCTGGGCGCGAGCATTGGCATTTTGTCCGGTGTTGTGTTGTTCCCGGAGAAAGCATAGCTGCAGGCTGCAGAGCTCTGGGGAGCAGAAGATAGGAAGCAGACAGAAGAACTGGCGCGAAACGCCGGGAAAGGAGCGGGATATGGCAATCAAGGCAATTACAACAGACAGTTTCCGGGATGATGTGTTGAAAACGAGAAAGCCGGTTCTGGTGAAGTTCTGGGCACCGTGGTGCGGGTATTGCCGCGCACTCGCACCGGCGCTGGAGTCAATTGAAAAGCAGTATGAGAATCTGCTTTCCGTTGGGCGTATCAATTTTGATACGGAAACAGCTGTGGCGCGCAGATATAACATTCATAAGCTGCCGACTCTGCTGCTGTTTATCAACGGAGCCGTGGCTGGATTCCTGATCGCTCCTTCTTCTGAGAAGGAGATCGACGCATTTTTAAAGAAAATGCTCGGACTGAATGTAGGAGGTCTGTATGGCAAATATGTATGATATTGTGATCATCGGCGGCGGCCCCGGCGGGTATTCGGCTGCATTATATGCCGCGAGAGCAGGGTTGCATGTGGCTGTGATCGAGAAGCGGGCCATTGGCGGGCAGGCAATCCGAAGTGAAAATATTGAGAACTATCCGGGCTTTGATGCCGGGATCGATGGGCTGCGTCTGAGTGAAAAAATGCAGCGCGGCGCGGAGCGGTTCGGTGCAGAAATGGTGACAGATGAGGTACGCCGTGTACAGCTGATGCAGATGGTCAAGGTGATTGAAGCGGCGAAGCAGACCTATCATGCGCCCACCGTCATTCTGGCGACCGGTGCGCCGCCCAAAAAGCTCGGTGTGGAAGGCGAGGATGAGATGCTGGGGCGCGGTGTTCACTATTATGCCGCTTGCCGCTCTATGATGTACCGGCGAAAAACAGTTGCAGTGATCGGGGAGGGGGAGCAGGCTGCCGAGGCGGCGATGCTCCTTTCCCGTATCGCCAAGCGGGTCTGTCTGGTGCATGGGGGCGAGCATATGGAGATCAGTCCGGCCTATGCGGGCAAGCTGAAAATGATGCGAAACATTGAACGCTATGCGGGAAGCGAGGTTCGGGCATTTTTACATGCAAACTGGGTCACCTGTATCCGTATTCGGGAACAGCGGAGCAGTGAACTCTGGAATCTGCCATGCGACGGTGCCTTTATCTGTCTCGGCGGCGTACCGGAAACAAACCTGCTTCATGGACAGATCGCGCTGGATAAACAGGGTTACATTCTCGCCAATGAAACGACCATAACCAATCTTCCGGGTGTTTTCGCGGCTGGTGACGTTCGGACGAAGCTGCTCCGGGGCATTCTGACTGCCGCAGCAGATGGCGCGGCGGCTGCACAGCAGGCGGAGCGGTATATTGTAGAAAACATCTGATCTGAAAAACAGGGAACAGAATTTGATCTGCTGCACGGAAAGTTCCTGATGGTCACAGAGGGTCAGCGCGTTGAGAGAAAGGGTCGCGCGAAAAAGAACGAAGTCTTTGCGCAGCTTGTAGAGGCGGCGCAGCGGCTTGTCGCGGTTGCGATGGCCTGCAAGGAACAGTCCAACCAGCGGCTGCGGCGGCTCACGTCAGAGATCGAGCTTCTGATCGATACATGGAAGGACTGAGAAAGACCGGCAGGCGCAAAACCATGCAGCTGCCGGTCTCTCTGAAAGAAGCAAACTTTACTTTTTGACGGCGTCTCCATTCGCTTCCGCGTCCGCGATGCGGCGGTACATATCCTGCATCTGCTGGTCAATTTCGGCAATCTTTTCCGCACAGGCAAACATTTCTTCATCGATGCCCGCCGGGAGCTTTGCCCGGTCCGCCTTGTAGTGGATGTCATGCTCCAGACTGGCCCAGAAATCCATTGCGATCGTGCGGATCTGGATCTCGGCGACGACGTGCTCCGTCCGGTCAGAAAGATACACGGGAACACGGACATCCAGATGCAGCGAACGGTAGCCGTTATAGTTCGGCGTTTTGATATAATCCTGCCGCTTGACGATCTCCAGATCCTCCTGCCGCTCCAGCATCCCAGCGACTCGGTAGACATCATCGATGTAATTGCAGACGACGCGGACGCCTGCAATGTCGTTGATATCCCGCGCCGCAGCTTCAAGCGTAGCCGGAGATCCCTTTCTCTGGAGCTTGGCGGCGATGCTTTCCGAGGATTTGACCCGGCTTTCAATATGATGGATGGGGTTTCGTGCATACAGCGTATTGAATTCACTGTTCAAAATCTCAAGCTTCAGCACAAGCTGCTTTACAGCGGACTCATACAGATTCCGCATGACAAAGTAGCGGTGCGGGCTTTCATGAAACGGGAGAGACGAAGAGGCTGTCATATCGGCGTAACCATCCTTTGTGTCAGAATCAGCTTCCCGGCAAAATGAAACTGCAATCTGGTAAGCTCACTGCCATTTTAACACAAAAAGAAACATGTGACGGAAAAACTTTGTGTTGAGAATGACAGCCGGGGCAGAGCCGTCCGTGTTGCCAAAAAGCCAAAAGGGGGCCGCCCCTGTACGGGCACAGGGGCGGCGGAGGAAGGAGCACAGCAGGCATAGGGGAACCTGCCATAGGACAGGGATGACATACAGCAGATACTGACAGGGTAGTATCTGCCCGCAGCCAGTATCTTGTGCATTGGGAAAACCAGAAGATCAAAGCCATGAGATCGGAGGAGAAGGGATGTTCCCGCTGTCTCCAAGGGTGTTGCATTCGTGGTTCCCCTGTATCTATATTATACAGGAGAAAGCAGGCTTTGGCAAGACTTATTTGATATAAAGTCTTAATATTATTTCTGGTAGAGACGAAAAAGTGGCAACGCAGGACAGAGAGTTCCCATGTAAACAACGAATATGGAAAGAACAGGATTGGAGGCGGATTATGAAAAGACGGATCATTATAACCGTAGCCGTTTGCGTATTTCTGGCGCTTGTGCTGGCGGTGCGGCTCTCCGACAGAGAAAAAATCGACAACAGCATTCCATCCAAAGAAACCGTGGCCGCGTATATTCTGGAAAAGGGTGAGCAGTACGCAGCGGAGCAGCTGCGGGCACAGGACAGAGACAGTCTCCGCCGCAGCTGGGGAGAGCCGGACGCCACGCCGTCCGGGATCTGGGCGGATGCGTGGGACCTTGATGCGGACACAGCGATTCTTGTATTCTATGATGCAGAAAATGATGACAAGGTAGAGCGTGTTGTGATCGGGCAAAAGGGAGGATAGTAAATAAGCGGGTTCATTTTTGTAGAAAACCGCGTAAATTGATAATGATTTATTATGGTAAACATAAACGAGGAGGACGAACAATGACAAAACAAATGCTCTCTATCTGTCTTGCGTTTGTGCTGCTGCTCGGCACACTTGCCGGGTGCAGCAAAAACAAGACGAAGACAGACAATTCAAGCCAGAATACACAGCAGGAGACGATACCGGAGCTGGCGTCTCAATACGCCTATCAACCGCAGTATTTTGATCTGCCGGAACCGATCCAGTGGATCAGCCGGAGCTGCGTTTCGGGAAGCACACTTTATTTTACTGCCAGTATTCTCAGCGGACAGGATACCTACATTGACGAAGACGGCAATGAGGTTTCTTATGACACCTATTCCGAGGGCCTTTTCCGGTTTGACCCTGACAGCGGAGAATGCGTACAGATCGTCAACTACGTTGACAAGCCTGATGTGGAAGATCTGGACGACGGTACACAGATTTTCCGCAGCAGCAACAGCAGCACCGAGATCCATGCCCTCGCGGCCGGCACAGACGGCACGCTCTGGATCTACCGCCGGACAGACCTTTACACGGATGACGGCGAGATGGGGCCCTCCCTTTCGGAGCTCATCCAGCTGGATGCGCATGGCACGCTGCTTCGCACCATCATCCCCGCAAACGAGGAAGATCCGAACAGCACAGGAGACTGGGGCTATTCGCACCTTGACACCCTGCTCTCCGATGATAAGGGCTACGTCTATACCTACGATTATCAGACAGTCAATGTTTACGGGCCGGATGGCAGCTTCGTTTTCAGCAAATCCGCTGACGAGCTTTCCGGCCATCTCTGCCAGCTCTCTGCCGGTGAAGTCGGCGCACTGACTACTTACAATGACGGGAAGATGGCCTTCAAACAGCTTGACCCTGAAACGAAGAACTGGGGAAAGGAAACACCGGTCTCTTCCCGCGCATGGGGCCTGCAGCCGGGCAATGATGTCTACCGGTATTTCTTTATAGACGGCGGTAATATCTTCGGCGAACGCAAGGACACCGGCGAGGTGGAAAAGGTCGTCGACTGGCTGGCATGTGATGTGGACAGCAATACCATCCGTTACAATCGCCTCGACTTCCTGGCTGACGGTCGCATTGCCACTGTGACCCTTGGGCACAGCTATGACGGAACGCGGGAGCGGCAGCGGATCCTGGTGCTGAACCGCATGGATGCTGCCGATGTGCAGCAGAAAACAGAGCTGACGCTGGCCTGCTTCAGCCTTGATTATAACCTCCGCAGCCAGATCGTCAAGTTCAACCAGACCAGCACCGACTGCCGCATCGTGGTCAGGGATTATGCGGAGTATGCAGACGGCGAGGATTACTATGCCGGTCTTACCGTGTTCAACACCGAAGTTCTCGCCGGCAAGATACCGGATCTGATCGTTGGCAATATGATGCTGCCGATCCGGCAGTATGCCGCCAGGGGAATGTTGGAGAACCTCTGGCCGTATCTTGACGCCGACCCCGGCTATTCGCGCGACAAACTCATGACCTGCCCGGTCGAGGCCGCGCAGGTGGATGGAAAGCTCTATCAGCTGCCCATCAATTTTGGCATCACCACGGCAGTCGGCCTCGGCAGGATCGTCGGTGATTACACGACATGGACGCTGGCTGACGTCAAGAACGCGCTCAGCAAGCTGCCCGAAGGCGCGATGGTATTCAACCAGTATTACACCCAGTCGGAGATGCTCATGTATTGCGTCGCCATGAACGCGAAGGACTTCATGGACTGGCAGAATGGCACCTGCAATTTCGATTCTGACGAGTTCCGCGCCCTTCTGGAGTTCGTCAAGCCGCTCCCGGCAGAGTTCAACTGGCAGAGCGACGGAGAATATGAAAGCGACTTTACCCGCATGAAAAGCGGCAAACAGCTGCTGTATCCTATGAACCTCAACGACTTTGACAACATCTACTATACCTTTGCCGCGCTCGATCACGATATCCGGTTTGTCGGTTTCCCGCGGGAAGATGGCTCCAGCGGCAGCGCCTTTACTGCCAGCGTAACGCTCTGCATCACCACGGCCTGCAAGGATAAGGCAGACGCCTGGGCGTTTATCCGTTCGACGCTCTCTGAGGAATACCAGAAAAACCTCTGGAATTTCCCGATCCTGAGGTCTGCCTTTGACGCCATGGCCGGGAAAGCCATGACGCAGGAATATCAGACCGACGCCAACGGCAGCCAGGTGCTTGACGAGAACGGTGATCCGATCCCCATTTCCTCCGGCGGCATGAGCTATGGCGACGAGCCAATGATCGAGCTCTATGCTGTCACGCAGGAGCAGTACGACACCGTCATGGAGCTGATCGAGTCTACGACCAACTTTTTAGACTACGACCAGAGCGTCCTGAGCATCATTACCGAGGAAGCCGCAGGCTATCTTGCCGGTGACAGAAGCGTCGAGGAAACCAGCCGTCTCATCCAGAGCCGCGTAAGCCTCTATATTCAGGAGCAGAAGTGATGACCTGATAAAATTTCACGCGCAGGCCGGTGTAGCTTGCGCGGGAGTTTGAACCGCAGAAAAGAACAGAAAGATGCCATGGCGGCGATCACTCATAAGCTGCGTTTGGTTCCGGCAGAGACGCCCACGCAGAAGTTCCTTTTACCAGCCCCAGCAGGGCATCCACCGTCTTCATAAAGCAGGCAGCGTCCGCATCTGTCTGTGTATAAGCTGCCGCAGTCATATCGCCGCAGATCAGGTACTGCTCCGCATTCTTTGTGACACGGATCTCATACCAGCAATTTGGCATCACCGCGACCAACGTATCATCTGTTGTCAGCTCCTGCGAGATCATTGGCCGCCGAATATCCAGGAATCCATCCTCGCAAACAAGCGCATACAGCTCCTGCAAAAACGCTGTATCCGGTCGAAACTCCACAGAGGCGGTTCCCTCGGTGACAAGATCTCTTTGCAGCAGACCCTCCTGCGTGTCCATGATATTCTTTCGGTCGGTATCATACCACCATGTGAACCGGACTGCAAAATCCTCCGGCATGTTTTCCTGTACGACAGTCAACGGCGCATCCCTGCCGGAGTCCTCCGGCGTTTTCTGCATGGCTGCCGATGTGCAGCCGCTCAGCAGGGCCAAAAGCAGCAGCCCTGATACGATCCTCTTCATAACCAGACCCTCCTTTCTTGTTATCTATCAATATAGACGATAAAAAAGAAGAGCGGTTGCACTGTGCCGGGAAATAGAGCTGCTCCGGCAAGCTTTTGTATAGAGACATGGAAAGAAAAGAACCTATGTTGGCACCAAGGTTAGGCGCCAACATAGGCTCTTCGTTTGCAGGGGATTGGAATCAGGAAAGAAGACGAAAACCATCCCGGTATTTTATAGAATGCTTTAGATCCCGCCCATACAGGCAGTGCATCGGAGGTTCGCACACAATTTATTGCACCGGCAGCTCTACCGCGATGGTGGTGCCCTTCTCCGAGCTTTTCTCCACCCAAATATAGCCGCCATGGAGATTGGCGATCTCCCACGCCAAAGAAAGCCCCAAACCAGCGCCGCCGTACTCCCGGCTGCGGGACTTGTCCACGCGGAAGAATGGCTGGAAGATGCTCTGCTGATACTCCTCCGGGATACCGCAGCCGGTGTCGGAGACACGGATCCGGAGCTTTTCCGGCTCCTGTGTGACGCAGACCCGTACCGAGCCGCCTGGGCGATTGTATTTGACGGCGTTTTCCGTCAGGTTGAAGAGCAGCCGGTAGATCAGCGCGTCGCTGCCGGTCATGACGCCGTCGCCATCTGCCGTCAGCGTGATGGCGCGCTTTTCTGTCAGCGGCGCAAGGTCTGTGAAGATCTCCTCGACCATGGGCGCAAGCTGAATCCGTTCGTTCCGCGCCACCTGCTGCAGGCTGCTCAGTTCCAGCAGTGTTTTTGTCATCTGGGTCAGCCGCTCCGTCTGCTCCCGCAGCAAAGAAAGAAATGCTGCTGTTTCCGGCAGCACGTCGGGATGCTCTGCGGAGAACAGCTCCAGCTGCGCCTGCATCAGCGCAAGCGGCGTGCGCAGCTCGTGGGCGGCGTTGCCAGTGAACTGCCGCTGGGCGGCAAAGGCGTTGTTCAGCCGTTCAAGCATCTGATTGAAGGAATGGCTGAACTGGCGGAACTCCGGCAATACGTCCTCGTTGATCTTCATGTCTGCCAGGTTGCTCATCTGCACCTGCTCGACCTGCGAGGCAAAGCTGCGCAGAGGCTTGAGGGCGCGTCCGCTGACAAAATAGGCGAGGATGCCGCTGAGCAGCGTTACCGCCGCCGTGATGTACCAGTTGGTGGTGCGGAAGCGCCCTTGCGCCCCATCGACAATGATTGTCAAATCCTCGTCAGGTGCTACGAGTTGCGGGTCAAAGCTCACTTCGCCTTCAACATCGATAAGAACAGTGCCACCCTGAATAGTGTTCGCAATCGTGTCCATATAGTACATGCCGGAGGAACAGAGCAGCAGATTCATGGAAATACAGGTAACTCCGATGAGCAGGACGCTCATCAGCGTGATGCGCCACTGCAAAGAAAGGTGCTTCATGCTTCCTCGCCTCCCATCAGATAGCCTTCGCCGATGCGGTTGCGGATGGGGTCATAGCCCAGTGCGGCACGCAGTTTTTTGCGCAGAGCGGAGATATGTACCCGGATGGAGTTGCTAAAGCTGTCCACGCTGTTGTCCCAGACATGATCCATCAGCTCCTCCTGACTCACCGGTCGCCCCTGATGTACCATTAAATATTCCAATATCCCCGTTTCCTTGCGGGTCAGCGTCAGGGCCTGAGCATTGACGGAAGCGGTGCGGGAGCGCGTGTCGAAGGCTAAATCCCCGCAGGTCAGCAGCACGTCCTGCTGCGTGAACTGCCGCAGGGTCAGGCTGCGGATACGGGCCTCCAGCTCAGCCAGATGAAAGGGCTTTGCAAGATAGTCGTTGGCGCCTGCGTCCAGTCCCTCCACCTTGTCCTCTACCTCGCTGCGGGCGGAGAGAATCAGGACTCTCGTCTCCCGGTCTGTCTGCCGCAGGGTGCGCAGCACCGTCATGCCGTCCTTGCCCGGCAGGTTCAGATCCAGAAGCACCAGATCGTAGCGCTCCACGCCAAGAAGCTCCAGCGCCTTCTCCCCGTCGTAGCAGCAGTCTACACTGTATGCCAAACGCCGCAGGCTGCGGACGATGGTCTCGCACAGAGCGCGTTCGTCTTCAATAACCAAAAAATGCATGAAAGCCCTCCTTTATAAGCTTCATTCATTCGATTGTCTTCAGTATAGCAGAAATAAATAAAGTTTGTGTTAAGTTTCTGTTCTTAACAGGGACTTTAACTCTCCCGTGCTATGATGAAAGCACAAAACGGAAAGGGTGATGAAACTTGAGTCACGGAAAGAAGACGGCGGCGCAGATCACGCTTCTGCTCGCCGGAGCCGCCATGCTGTGCTTTGGCGTATGGCGGGGCGAGGCGGCGACGGTGCTGAGCAAAGCAATCAAATTATGTCTGGAGTGTGTGGGCATTGGGTAAAAAGTTTTCAGGCGTTTCACAGACCATGTCCCGCTTCCGGGGCTGGATTCAGGCGGGGGCGACGCTGCTGACCAACCTGCATCTGCCGAACTTTCTCAAGGGCGGACTGTATCAGGGGGCGGGGAAGACCGTCTGCGTGCCGGGGCTCAACTGCTACTCCTGCCCGGCGGCGTCCGGGGCCTGCCCCATCGGGGCGTTTCAGGCAGTGGTGGGCTCGTCTAAGTTTAGCTTCTCCTATTATATCACAGGCTTTCTCATTTTGCTGGGAGTCCTGCTTGGACGCTTCATCTGCGGCTTCCTCTGTCCCTTCGGCTGGTTTCAGGAGCTGCTGCACAAGATCCCCACCAAGAAACTCTCCACAAGAAAGCTCAAGCCCCTGCGATATCTGAAATATGCCGTTTTGCTGGTGATGGTATTCCTGCTGCCGGCATTCCTTGTGAACGATGTGGGTATGGGAGACCCGTTCTTCTGTAAATACCTCTGCCCACAGGGCGTGCTGGAAGGGGCTATCCCGCTGTCCCTTGCCAATTCCGGCATCCGGGCGGCACTGGGCAGCCTGTTTACATGGAAATTCGGCATCCTGCTGGCAGTGATCGTACTGAGCGTGCTGTTCTACCGTCCCTTCTGCAAGTGGCTGTGCCCGCTGGGCGCGTTCTACGCGCTTTTTAACAAGGTCTCGCTGTTCCAGATGAAGGTGGATAAAAACAAGTGCGTCTCCTGCGGGAAATGCGCCAAAGCCTGCAAGATGGACGTGGACGTGACGAAGACGCCAAACCACCCCGAATGCATCCGCTGCGGGATGTGCATCCGCGCCTGTCCCACAAACGCCGTGTGCTTCCGCTGCGGCTTTGGCAACGGGAAAGAAAATACAACAAAAATCAATACGGAGGAATCAAAATGAAGTTTAAAAAGTTTACTGCGCTGCTGCTGGCGGCCCTGCTGGTGCTGTCTTTGGCGGCCTGCGGCACAAAGGACAACGACAAAATGGCAGATATGAGCGGAGACAGCTCTGCCATGACCGGCGAGCCGAAAAACGCCGAGGAGGCACTTGCCCTGCACAAAAAGCTGATGGAACAGGAGAACACGATCCTGTCGCAGAACACTGCGCTCTGGGAAAAGGTTTTCATGGAGGCCGACAAGGGCATGGCCATGGTGGAGGACGGCAAAAACTATGGTGATTTCCTGATGGATACCATCGAGAGCGCCAAAGACCAGTTCACCGACAAAGAGTATGAGATGCTGAAGGAGTCGGCCACGGAGATCAGCAATATCGAAAACAAGCTGACCGAGCTGGAAAACAAGTACCCCGAGATCATGCAGGAATCCGTGGACGGCGATATGAGCGTGCCCGCAGGCAGCGATATGACCAATCCGCCCGACGACGGCAGCATGCAGAAGTTCCCTGCATTTGAGGGCAAAGACTTGGATGGGAATCCGGTGAAGAGCGACGAGCTGTTCTCCGGCAACGCTGTCACCGTGGTGAATTTCTGGTTCACCACCTGCAATCCCTGCGTGGGTGAGCTTGCCGAGCTGGACGCACTGAACAAAGAGCTCGCAGAGAAGGGCGGCGCGCTCATCGGCGTCAATACGTTTACGCTTGACGGCGACGAAACGGCAATCTCGGAGGCGAAGGATGTGCTGGCCAAGAAGGGCGCGACCTATCAGAACGTGTATTTCGCTTCCGACGGCGAGGCCGGAAAATTCACAACCAACATCTTCGCCTATCCCACCACCTATGTGGTGGACCGCAACGGCAACATCGTGGGTGACCCCATTGTAGGCGCCATCACGGAAAAAAAGCAGGCGGAGACGCTGCAGAAACTCATTGACCAGACCCTTGCCGCCGACATGGGCTGACAAACGGTTTCGTCAGCGGTTACGCAAAAGATATTTCCTGATCATACAGGCAGCGCACCCGGACGCGAAGGCCGGGTGCGCTGCCTGTATGAAGGATCATCGGAAGGTGGAAAGACCATAGCTGTTCGCCAGTGCGTCAATTCGCTGCCCGGCTTTGCACATCCGGCACTCGCCGGTTGGATAGGTTTCATAGCCCGGGATATCGGCAGGCGTGAACAGACTTAATACCGGGATGCCGTCCAGATCCGGGATCGCGCTGAAAACCGCCGCAATGCCCTGCGTTTTGCCGCCATAATATTGGATACAATCAAGGGCGCGCCGCGCAGTTTTTCCGGAATTGACTGTCGAGATCAATAGAAGCATGTTTCTGCCATGGATCATGGAAACCAGATTTTCACGGAACAGAAGCTGACCGTTGGAGTCGTATTCCGGTGTGACGACAC